>Ga0172368_10000898_pt1 | contig 41620 bp, 39 predicted proteins | sample Lak11m_FD_114540 | JGI IMG/M metagenome (GOLD analysis project Ga0172368, IMG submission 114540) | Freshwater microbial communities from Kabuno Bay, South-Kivu, Congo - kab_022012_11m | ecosystem: Environmental > Aquatic > Freshwater > Lake | place: Democratic Republic of the Congo: South-Kivu... | reverse complement strand
TGAGACGTTTAAAGCGCAACGTGCGGGATGGCTTATGGATGTTGGACAAGTCAAAGTACTCGAATTAGACGCCGAACTGCCCGACTGGGCAAAGAAAGCTGCAGAAAAAGCCGAGACGAAAGCCGGAAGCAGCAACTAATCTGCAGAAAGCCCTGCCGATGATTGTATTTACAAACGTCACAAAACAATTTCCTACAGGACAGGTTGCGCTGGACGACGTATCTTTTGAGGTGGAACCTGGAGAGTTTGTATTTTTGGTTGGCGAATCTGGTGCCGGCAAAACAACGATCATGCGACTACTCACCAAAGAAATGAGTCCAACACAAGGCGTTGTGTCGTTTCTTCAAAAAAACTTGGCAGAGCTGAAGAAACACGCGATTCCATATCTACGAAGAGAAGTTTCCGTTGTGTTTCAAGACTACAAATTACTTCCAGATCGCACCGTTGAAGAAAACATTAGACTTCCTTTAGAAATTGCAGGAAAAACTGCAGCAGAAATGAAGCAACGTGTAGACGATCTTTTGGATCTCGTTGGGTTGGCAGAAAAAAAACTTCATTTTCCTGTTCAGCTTTCTGGAGGTGAAGCGCAACGTGTAAGTATTGCGCGTGCACTCGCTATTGGCCCCAAAGTGGTGTTTGCGGATGAGCCAACGGGGAACTTGGATCACGAATCATCGTTGATTATTGGGAAACTTCTTCACAAAATACATGAACTTGGAACAACCGTCATTATGGCTACACATAATATGGATGTGGTCAGAGCCTTAAAAAAACGTGAAATTCATCTCCATAAAGGAAAAATTGTCAAAGATACCAAGAAAAAAGAACACCCACATCATAAAGAAGAAAAAGTTGAACACACACAGACGGACAAAAAAGAAGAGAAAAAAGAGGAAGATCATGGCAAGGCCATTTAAGGAAGCATTCACAACGATGCGTCGTACACCATATCAAGCGGTTGGGGCAATTTTGGTGCTTTTTATTACATTTTTTGTTGCATACGCTTTTTCATTCTTATTGTATGGATCAGAAATTGTGATTCGATATTTTGAAACACGTCCGCAGGTTACTGCCTTTTTTAAACAAGATACTAAAGATCAGCAAGTGCAAGCTATTCAAGAGGATATGCAGGCAAAACCATATGTTGCCAAAGTAAAAGTGATTACTAAAACAGAGGCGCTTTCCTTGTACAAACAGGAAAGCAAACAAGATCCGCTCATGTTAGAACTTGTGACTGCTGACATTCTCCCCGCAAGCATTGAGGTGAGCGGGAAAGATATTCAATCGTTAGAACATATTGAGCAAGATTTACAACAATACAGCGAGAGTATTGATGAGATTGTGTATCAAAAAAGTATGGTCGATTCGCTTGCACGCTGGACGCGTGCTTTGCGCATGATTGGCATTGGTGTGGTCGGCATTATGGCGCTCACTTCTGTGGTGGTGATGGTGATTATTATCAGCATGAAAGTTGCGATGAAGAAAAACGAAATCGCAATTATGCGTTTATTGGGCGCAACAAGTTGGTATATCCATGCGCCGTTTGTGATTGAGGCGATCATGTACGGATTCTTTGGTTCGATGCTTGCTTGGGGAACTGTTGTGCTTGGGTTGTTGTACTCAACACCATGGATCATCGATTTCTTTGGAGAGATTCCTGTGTTTCCTGTTCCGTGGCAAATGTATGCGTTGCAACTTGCTGTGGGAGTGGGAATAAGCGCACTCCTTGGTGTTATCTCAACTTCTCTCGCACTCAAGCGATTTACGAAATAGCTCTATATGAATGAACAGATGGGAGCATGTGTGCGATATCGATTGCAGATCATTTTATCTCTCATTTTTTTGGTCGTGATGGCATGCGTGATGCGCGTGAGTGTGTATGCGGTAGAAAACTGTAGCGATGGGGATGTGCAGTGCTTCGACAAGCGCATAGAAGAGTACAAGCAAAAAATTACTGACCTTCAGGGGCAACAAAAAACGCTTTCATCGACCATAAAGTATTTAGAGGCAAAGTCATATTTAACCGAAGGTGAAATTCGTCGCACGCAACTTGATATTGCTTCGCTAGAAAAAGAAATTGAGGTGCTTTCCAATCGCATTGGAGGTTTAGAAATCTCACTCAAACGTTTGTCAGAAATATTAATCACGCGTATTCAGGAAGGATACAAACGTCGCGCGCACGAACCGGTGTTGCTGTTTTTTTCATCACAAGGGTTTGGGGATTTTATTACAAAACTCAAATACATGGAGCTAGCGCAACAGTACACACAGTCCATGATTCATGATTCGGAAGAACAAAAAGTTTCGTATGACAATGAAAAAACATTGAAACAAAAAAAACAGGAAGAAGTTGAAACGTTGCGCAGAAAGTTGGAAGCGCAGCGCAAAACATTGCAGCAACAAAAAGAACAAAAGCAAAGTATTTTGACTGCAACAAAAAATGACGAATCAAAGTTTCAGTCATTGTTAGCTCAAGCCCTTTCTGAAAAAAACGCATTGGAAGCAGCGCTTGTTTCAGGGAAAAAAGTTGGACCGGTAAAGCGTGGAGAGTCTATTGCGCTTGTGGGAAACTCGGGGTATCCGGGATGTTCCACAGGGGAGCATCTCCACTTTGAGATTCGTAAAAATAATACATGGGTTGATCCAGAAAATTACTTATCTTCCAGAACCGTGAAGGACAATGAACGAGGTGGAAACTCTACATTGGGGCATGGCTCATGGGATTGGCCGCTGCAAGATCCTATTGCGCTCAATCAACACTTTGGTCACACGCCTTATTCGTGGAGGTATAAGTATTCTGGCGGAATCCATACAGGGCTTGATTTGAACTCTGGCTCAAGCAAAGTCATTCGTGCGCCGGCCGATGGTACATTATTTTCTGCATCGCAGTCGTGTGGCTCAAGCACAATCAACATCAAATATATTGATCATGGCGATAATGTCATAAGTTTTTATCTGCACGTGCAGTAAGACATTTACTCTTTAACAAGCACTGCTATGACTGCATTAAGATTCTGCGCTACGAGAGCAAATATGGCCTCAGCTTCACTGTTTTTCAGCATATCTTCTGGAACACCTTTATTTGGAACAAGTTCAAGTTTTGCAGGCTGTGGAGGTGAAATTTCTTTGTCTGATTGTGCAAGATAAACTTTGCCAGTCTCCCGAAGAAGAATAAGTTTATCCACCCAGGTCGGAAGTGCAGGAACTAGATATTCTTTTCCTTCGACTATGATATGAATTTCTTGAGCATTCATAGTAGTAATCCTTTCAATCTCAGCGTGGGAAATTCATTTTTCATGTTCTCACGCAAATTCACTAATTGTGGTAACACAAAATATTGTTTTATCAACTTTTTTCTTACCCACTTCCATCAGATTGGCCTTTTTGTTTTGAGCACTTTGTAAATTGTTAGAATTTTGTTAGATTTGGCGTGTATGCTATGTCATTACACGTATGTTTTTCCTCATGCCATCACCCGTTTTTGCATCCGCAACGCAAGACGTCATTTTGAGCCAAGTTTTACCTAATCCTGTGGGCGATGATACCGAATCGGAATGGATTGAGCTTGAGAACACGTCTTCAAACACGATTTTACTCAATGGTTGGACGCTTTCTGACGCATTCGGATCCACAAGTACGTTTTCGTTGGATGGCATCTCTATACCCGCGCATGCGTTTCTAACGTTGTACAGGCCAGACACAGGCATCGTGCTCAACAATGATGCTGAAAAAGTAATCCTGAAAGATCCTTATGGAAACTCTGTTGAGACGGCGGTGATGTCAAAGTCACCCGAGGGCAAAGCGTTTGCGTTCAAAGATGGAATCTGGCAATGGATGGACCCAGTCGCGCATGCAGACACTTCGTCATATCAAACGCCAACACCAGTTTCAGTTCAAACTCCAACTCCAACCTCAACACCAGTTCCAACATCAAACTCCACACCTCAGCCAACTCAAAAACCCAAGCAGACGCTTGTGATCAATGAAGTAGTTGCGTGTGGATCAAGCCCCGAATGGGTTGAGGTAAAAAATCTTTCTGACAACGCACTCACGTTGGAAGGTTGGTCGCTTTCATCAAATAAAGTGTCTATGCTCAAACTTGACGGCGTTCATGTTGATGCGCATGGACTGTATACCGCATGGCTTCCTGGGTATTACCTCAAAAACACAGAAGACACCGTGAAGTTATTAGAAAAAGGAGCGGTGAAAGATCAATTTGCGTATGATTCATGCAGTCCAACATCGTCTTGGTCGCGTGATGATGAAGGGCACTGGTATGCAACGCACGCAATTACACAAGGTCAAGAAAATAAATTTGAAAAAGAACAACACAATATTGAAAAAAAGAAAACGTTTTCACAACCTCAGAACCACCAATCATTTGAACTTCCTGGTTTTTATATAGAAACTCCACCTCCTCAATCAATCTCTAGTAGGAGCGCGGTGCTTGGAGTAACAACATACAATCCAACCAATACCTCAAGTATTGCTGCATGGTTTCTCTTATGTGGTGGGACTTTTCTGCTTGCATCGCAATATAAAGAACTTGCTATCATCTCAAAATCGCTCATACCTTTTGTGCGTGCTACAATCGAGAAGATATGATGCGACGCCTGCTTTTTACCATTGCTCCATTTGCATGGATGGGACTTATTTTTTACTTGTCCTCCAAACCTGCACTTCCTGGTCCTCCGGTATTTTGGATGGACTTTATTGAGAAAAAACTTGCGCACATTGGTATTTATGCACTGCTGTATCTTTTTTGGATTCAATTTTTTATTGTCAATAAAATTAAGACGCATTGGCTCACTCCTGTCTTATTTTGTCTTGCGTATGCTGGGTCAGATGAGTTTCATCAAATTTTTACCCCTACGCGCACTGCAACACTGCGCGATGTGGGGTTTGATATGTTAGGCGTAATGGTGGCTTCATTGTGGAATCATAAATATCTGTAAATGAACAACGATATGGAACGCAAACAGTTTTCTTTTCCGCTATTTTTACTGGTGTTACTACTCACGACATTGGCGGCATCTGCCATCTTTTATTTGTTGATTTCGCGGTTGACGCTTAGCAGTCACTAGTGTAAACTGCTAATCGATATGGCTATTCTTCTTGGTCCAAAATCATCTGATACCCCCCTTGCTCCACCAAAGGATGATCAACCAAAAACTCCTTCAGTACCAGAGGTGATGTACCCAGTTGTGGCGATTCGTGAAGGCGTTATTTTCCCAAGCTCAGAGTCAGTATTAACATTTGGGCGTACCAAATCTATTCGCGCAATTCACGAGGCAATGCAAACGAATAAAAAAGTGGTGTTTTTGTCTCAGCGCAAAGAAAACACACAGGATCCTTCTGCTTCTGATTTATATCAAGTTGGAACGTTGGCGTTTGTTGACCGTACGCTTCGCAACGAAAAAGACTTAAACGCATTGGTACGTGGCGTATCTCGTGTACGCATTGATCAACTTGATACCTCGGGCCCTATACTCCGTGCCGCCGTTACCATTATTCAAGACGTTGTAGAAGAATCGCCAGAACTTGAAGCGCTTTCTAAACACCTTTTAACGACATTTAAAGCGGCGGTGAACTTTGGAAAGTCTGTTGAGTTTCTCAACTTTATGAAACTTATGAGTGATGCTGGTCCAAGCGAGCTTGCCGACCACATTGCAAGTACCCTAGAACTTTCTACGGCAAAAAAACAACAGCTTTTGGAAATGATTGATGTGAAAAGGCGACTAGAAAAAGTTGTGGACTATCTTTCTAAAGAGCTCAAGGTGTTGGAGCTTGAGCGCAACATTGCGAGCAAAACGCAGAAAAAATTTGACAAACATATTCGCGAACAAGTGCTTCGTGAGCGCTTGCGCACGATTCAACGTGAACTCGGTGAAGATCAGGGAGAAGAGGAAGATATAAACGAACTTGAAGAAGCAATTTATGACGCGAGCATGCCAAAAGACGTGCGCAAAAAAGCGCTCAAAGAACTCAAACGACTCGAACGCCTTTCCATGAACAATCCTGAAGGCGGGTATATTCGCACCTGGCTTGAACACCTCATTGAAATGCCATGGAGTGTACGGAGTAAAGGAACGGTTTCTTTGAGTAAAGCGGAAAAAGTGTTGAACGAAGACCACTTTGGACTTAAAGAAGTAAAAGAGCGTATTCTTGAGTATTTAGCAGTGATGAAGTTGAAAGCTGAGCGTAAAGCAGAAACAAAAGATGCAAAAAAATCTCCAACCATTCTCTGTTTTGTTGGTGCTCCTGGTGTTGGAAAAACAAGTATTGGAAAGTCTATTGCGCGCGCGCTTGGTCGTAAATTTGTAAAGGTGTCACTTGGTGGAATTCGTGATGAGGCGGAAATTCGCGGACACCGACGTACCTATGTTGGTGCTATGCCTGGTCGCATTATTCAGGGGGTTAAAAATGCTGGAACAAAAAATCCAGTATTTATGTTGGATGAAATTGATAAGGTGGGAAATGATTTTCGCGGCGATCCGTCATCTGCATTATTGGAAGCGCTTGATCCAGAGCAAAACCACGAATTTTCTGATCATTACCTTGAGGTTCCATTTGATTTGTCTGAAGTGATGTTTATTACGACCGCAAATATATTAGATACTATTCCACCTGCACTGCGTGATCGTTTAGAAATCATTGAGTACTCTGGGTATACAGAAGATGAAAAATTTGAAATTGCCAAACGCCACTTAATGAAAAAGAACATGGAAGCAAATGGTGTGCTTCCAACAAAATTGGACATTCCGGATACAGTATTGCGAGACATTATCAAGTTGTACACGCGCGAGGCGGGAGTGCGTTCATTGGAAAGACAGATTGATAAAGTGGTACGCAAGGTCGCGTTGCGTTTTGCAAAAGGAAATACCAAAAAAGTGGTCCTGAATAAGAAAATAGTTGTGGACATGCTTGGTCCGGAAAAATACTTGCCAAATGAGGCCGAGAAAAAGGATGAGGTTGGGTTGGCAACTGGTCTTGCTTGGACTTCTGTTGGTGGCGAGGTTTTGTTTATTGAAGTTGCACTTATGGAAGGCAAAGGCACGATTCAACTCACCGGCCAACTTGGAAAAGTGATGCAGGAATCCGCGCATGCTGCATTAACATATGTAAAAGCGAATGCAAAAAAGTTAGGAATTTCTCCAAAATTGTTAGCAAAATCTGATATTCATGTGCATATTCCTGAAGGTGCAGTACCAAAAGATGGTCCATCTGCCGGTGTCACCATGACAACCGCACTTGTTTCTGCGTTTACGAAAAAGAAAGTGCGTCGCACCGTTGCTATGACTGGCGAGGTTACCCTTCGCGGTCGTGTGCTGGAGATTGGAGGACTCAAAGAGAAAGTGATTGCGGCGCATCGCGCAGGTATTACCGATGTGATTCTTCCAAAATCGAATATGAAGGACTTGCGCGACATACCGGATAATGTGAAAAAAGATATTGCGTTTCATCCTGCAGAGACGGTTGATGAGGTGTTGAAGGTGGCGTTGATATAAGCTTAACGCAGCTTACTTACAGAGAATCAACCTCCACTTGCACTCCCCCTTTTTCTCTTGCTACACTGATGGCAGAGGTATTAAGAAAAGGTATGAAATCAACTCGGTTTAAATCTTCAAAAACTTCATCGTACAAACGATCTCGTGTAAAAGAATATCTCATGTTGGCATTGATCGTGTTCCTTTCATTTGCTACTGCATTGGCGGTATTTTTCCTTGATGCAACAAAGGATTTAAGGAATCGTGCAGTAGAGGACGTCTCCTTAGTTTGCAATAGATTGTGTACAGAAAATCGCGAATGTCTCTCAAACATGGTGTGTTGGCCATACAATCGTCCAAGTGATCAAAAGGGCACATGTCGATTAGACTCCAATCCAAACAACGAGCAATGTAAAGAGCGCATTGGCATTGGCTTTATTGTTCAGGTGTATGAGGATAAGGATGCGAGCGGTAGGCGTGATAACAACGAGCAGGGTCAGTCGTGGGATTTTGTTTGGGATAAAAATGGCGATGAAAACTGGAGATCATACACCACCTACGCTGAGAAAAATGGAGAAGGTGGGCGTGTGGGCGATCTTCAAGCCGGTGATCGCATTCGTGTGCGTGTAAAAGAAAAGGGTGGATGGGAACTCACCACTCCAACAGAGATGGTGCTTATTATGGCAACAGAAACAACAAAAGTTGCATACTTTGGTGTACGTGTTCCACCAAAAGTGGTGAAAACTGTGACTCCTGTTTCAATAACACCTGCAGTAAAGAGAGTTGCTTCACCAACTCCGGTTTCTTCCCCCGCGTTAGGTACAAAAATGAGTCCAACACCAGCTCCAAGCATGCTGCCATCTCCAACACCAGTTATGGCGCCCGAGCAAGAAAAGCTTGGTTTCTTAGGTTGGCTACGCTTGTTCTTTAGAAAAATCTACTGCTCAATTACAAAAAGTTGCACAGCGTATTAAAACATCAAAAACTGCAACTAAATCTCTCTTGCGATGATGTACTTTGCCAACTCAATCAAAAGTTGTTTTGATGGCGAATCTTGGAGGGTTTCAAGTGCGCGTATTCCTTGAGTGATGTGGTCTTGTGCTCGCTTCTGTGCATATTCAAGTGCGCCTGTTTTACGTATAATATCTTGAATCTTCTTCAAATCCGAATCAGAAAGTTCGCGTCCTACATTATTAGCTAAAAATTCTTGATCTGATTTTGATGCATGCTTGTACGCATGCTGAAGCAAGATGGTTTTTTTGCCTTCTCGCAAATCATTTCCAACCGCTTTACCAGTTTTTGAACTATCCCCAAACACGCCAAGAATGTCATCCTGCATTTGAAACGCGGTTCCCACATGCATGCCATACTCGGTAAGTGCTGACTCGTATGTTTTGCGATTATTTGCCAGTGTGATGCCAATAAGAAGTGGTCCCACAAACGTATACTGCGCAGTTACCAGACGGAGTCCTTTTTCAAACTCTTCCTCTGTAGCTTGGGCAAGCGGTTGCCAATTTTGCATCATATGAATCTGCCAACCAGCGGCCGTATCGCGAAGAAGTGTGTTGTTGACAATGTGCATGATCTCTATTTTTTTTGCATCAGAACATTCGGCCGATGCAAAAAGCTCATACATGTAACTACTCAGAAGCGCGCTCGCGATCTCCGTGAGCGAACGTGCGTAATGTTTGCGTTGTGATTCTGGAATTGTGAAAAGTATTTTTTCATACTCCACCTCAAGTGTAGGAATTCCATGCCGTACGGTGTCTCGATCTGCCATATCGTCCAAGGTAAGGAGATATTGATGTACAAGTTCTATGCCGGCTGCAACATTGGTGGCATCTTGAGTTCCACCTGCGAGCTCATACGCTAGTGCACATAAAAATCCGCGAATGCGCTTTCCTCCGCCCAAAGCTTGAGTTTTTAACAACTTCGCCATAGTTGCAATGTGGTCATCAATCTGTGTTGCATCAAGAATTTTTTGATCAAAATATGAAGCAAGAAACGTGTTGATGGATTGTTTTGAATCCGACAGAGATTGCGCGAGTGTTGGTGTCATGTGGGGATAGTATACCACGGGCAGATCCGATTTTTTGAGCAGTAGATTGATGCTTAATACACCTAGGAATATAATCTGAACATGTTCGAAACACTTTTTTCGCTAGAAAAATACCCTCGGAAAGATTTATATTTCCATAATGTTTTTGCCGGGGATCGGAGAGAGATAATTCAGAAATTACGCGATGGCAATCCACTTTTTTGTTTACGTGGAAGAGCATCACTTAAACGAGAATCACCAATATTTCAAGGAACTAGTTTAGTTTTTTTTATTCCAGCATCTGAGGCAGTCAACATTGTCGAGCCAATATATCTTTCTCCTTTTGAATTTGATGATAACAAAAAGTGTCCTTCATTTTATACATTTGTTAAACAATTACCACCTGAATATATTAACGATGCAGAGCGGTGGATACGAAGTCAGCAAGAAATTGCTGGCAGACCCGAATTTTTATCAGCAAGCGTTGAGGATGTAAGGGTATTACCATCAAAATATTTTCTTGGTGAGTCTTAATAAGACTTCACTTTAACATGCATCGGAACTAAGGTCGGCTAGACCTCATGCCTGCTTTTCGATATACTGGATGCATGTTGCGCAATCTAGGAAGAGTTTTGCTTGCCATTTTCGCGTTTTTTGCACTTCTTGTTGTTGGAGTTGGTATTTTTGTTGGATATAAGGCAGAGAGATTTAAAAATACATTTCAACAGTTTGCTGGTGTTGACGCGCACACAATCATTTCTCGAATACAAACCGGATGGGATCAAACGCCAATTTCTGAAAATAATTGGAAAAACGTGTTGCTTTTGGGTGCTGATGAAGTCGCTGGTCGTCCAGAGGGGCAGGATGCTTCAAATGTGCTTACCGACAGCATGATGATTTTTTCACTCAACATACAAACTGGAAAGCTGCTTCAATACTCGTTGCCGCGCGATCTTTGGGTTGATGCGTACAAAACCAAGATAAATGCGTTGTATCACTACGGCTATATTCGAACACCAAACGATCCGGCACTGTTTGTGAAACAAGTGATTCGAGAAATTACGGGAGTTCCGGTGCACAACGTTGTGGTGTTGAAGCTTTCAACAGTTGCAGAGATTGTCGATGCAGTTGGCGGGTTGGACATTGAGGTGCAACACACGTTTGAGGATAAGCTTTTTCCTCGTCCAGGCATTGATGTGACCACAATCCGTGATCCAAGTCTTTTGTATGAAACGGTTCAGTTTACACAAGGCACGGAACATATGTCTGGCGAGCGAGCGTTGGTGTATGTACGATCACGACATAGCACAGATGCGATTGAGGGTACTGATGAGGGGCGCATCGCACGACAAAAACAAGTGATTCAAGCATTGATCGCAAGAGTGTTGAGAATAGATGTGATGACAAACCCTGTTACATTGGGAAAGTTATATACAATCTACGCGCGTGATATGGATCGTTCAGTATCGGTTGAGGATGGAGTTGCAACGGTACGTACGCTGCTTGAGTCGATGAGCGCACAGAATCAATCTCAATTGAGATTGATGCAACAATCGCTTTCTATTCAAGAAAATGGAAAAAAAGGAGTGCTTTATCATCCATCAAATCTGAAACCGTATGATAATCAGTGGGTGTATATTCCAGTAAAGCCAGACTTTAGTGGACTAAAGCAAGAAATTCAATCATTTTATGAAGAAAAATAATTTGGTTTCACCACCACATTCACTTATCACATGTTCAAAAGAGACATGGATTATTCGTGGTCTTGTTGCGTTGGTTGTTCTCTGTGCGGTGATGTGGGGACTTACGAACGATTTATTAAAATACGAGCGTCAAACAACAAAGCAGCTTCGTTTGAAATTAGAACAGGAACAGGGTAGGATGCAACCAGCGCTATGAAACTTCTTGTAACCGGTGGAGCCGGGTTTATTGGCTCAAACTTCATTTTGTACTGGATGAAACATCATCCAGAAGATTATGTGGTGAATCTTGATGCATTAACCTATGCTGGCAACCTTGAAAACTTGAAAGAAGTTGAGAAAAATCCACAGTACTCATTTGTCAAAGGTGATATTTGCGATCCGCTCATGGTGAAGCAAGCCATGATGGGATGCGATATGGTGGTGCATTTTGCAGCAGAGTCGCATGTGGATCGGTCTATTATGGATCCCTCAGCATTTGTGCGAACCAATGTTGTTGGCACGCAGGTTTTGCTTGATGCCGCGCGCGAACTAAACATTCGGCGATTCCACCATGTTTCAACGGATGAGGTGTTTGGTTCGCTCGAATTGGGAACTTCAAACAAGTTTTCTGAAGCAACGCCGTACAATCCACACAGTCCGTACTCTGCGTCCAAGGCAGGATCAGATCACTTGGTGCGCGCATATGCAGATACCTATGGATTGCCCGTCACCATTTCAAACTGCACAAACAACTATGGTCCATTTCACTTTCCAGAAAAACTCATTCCATTGGCAATCACAAACATTTTAGAAGGCAAAAAAGTTCCGATATACACACCGGGAAACCAAGTGCGTGATTGGCTTTTTGTTGAGGATCACTGTCGTGCAATCGAGCTCATTCTTACCAAAGGAAAACTTGGAGAAACGTACTGCGTTGGCGGAATGTCTCAGGACGTATCAAATCTTGAAGTTATAAAAATGATTTTAGGATTGATGGGTAAAGGTGAGGATATGACAGAGATGGTTGCGGATCGCCCAGGACACGATGTGCGATATGCCATTGAGTGGTCCAAGATTCACAATGAACTTGGGTGGTCCCCAAGCGTGACATTGGAGCAAGGTTTGCAGCAGACTGTTGAGTGGTATCAAGAACATCAGCAGTGGTGGAAAGATGCAAAATCGGGTGAGTACAAAACATATTACGAAAAACAATACAAACAACAAGGTGAGTAAGAAGGAGTCGGTATGATGCCTCATGAAGTAACAACAGAGTGGTTGAAGCAGCAGACGGGTTGGATGATTCAAAAGCCAAACACTATCACAATTCAAGGTTTGTACTTGAAGGAGTTGACCCCAATTGTGGATGGTCGCGGCGAGGTGACCGAGTTGTGGAGTGAAAAATGGATGAGTGAGGGCGTGATTGTGCCAAAGCACATTTACCAATCAGCAACCGACTTTGGCGTAGTGAAGTGCTGGCACTTGCACGAAAAGCACACCGATCAATTTACCGTGACGCGTGGAAAGTTGCAGGTTTCTTTGGTGGATATCCGCGAGGATTCTCCAACATTCAAACATGTGAATACTGTGTTGTTAGGAACCTTGAAGCCGCGCTACTTGCGTATTCCACTTGGCGTCATGCATGGATGGAAGTCGCTCGCCGAGCCAGAAACATTGGTGGTGAATCTGCAATCAGAAGTCTATGATGCGGCGGATGAGTTTAAGTTTCCATGGGATTGCGTATTACAAGAAGTGTGGCAGCCGATGAATGGGTAAGGTATGAAAATTCTTGGCACTGGTCTTTCAGGTCTTGTAGGTTCTCGCATTGTTGATCAACTTTCTGATTGTCAATTTTCAAACCTTGATCTTACGACTGGCGTTGATATTACCAATGAGCAACAAGTTATGGATGCGGTGCAAAAATCGCCCGCAGAAGTTATTCTGCATCTCGCCGCTTTCACCGATCCAAATGCCGCATGGGCGCAAAAAGGTGACAAAAATAGTGTGTGCTACAAAGTGAACGTGTTAGGAACGGAGAACTTGGTAAAAGCCGCACAAAAATTCAATAAACATTTCATTCATGTTTCCACCGCATTTGTATTTGATGGCACAAAAGAAGATATGTACGATGAGACTGACGAAGTGCATCCCATTGAGTGGTATGGCGAGACAAAGGCGCTTGCGGAAGAAGTGGTGCAAGAAAAATGTGATCATTGGACTATTTTCCGTATAGATCAACCTTTTCGATCGGATGTATATGATAAGAAACCTGACACAACGCACAAGTTGATAGCTGGACTTCAATCAAAAAAACTGTATCCACAATTTGTTGATCATTGGTTTTCACCAACCATTATTGAGGATTTTGCTTTAGCTATACAGTGGGCCGCAGAACATAAATCACAGGGAATATTTCACGCAACCTCAAATGTGAAGGTGAGCGATTTTGAGTATGCCATCATGATCAATGATGCGCTTCATTTGGGTGGCGAAGTTCAGCAAGGGTTGTTAGAAAATTATTTGAAAACGTTGAATAGACCGTATCAACGTAACACGGCAATGAGTTCTAAAAAGTTGCAAGAGACGGCAAACTTGGTTCCAACGCCATTGAATGAGGCTCTAGAACGAATTACTCTCTAACCCTGTTTTCCTTCTTCCAATCCTCAATCAGTTTGTGATTTCCTTGTAACAACACTTTTGGAACTTCATAGTCCTTATAGTTTTCTGGCCGTGTGAATTGAGGATATTCGAGGATGTGTTCGGTCGAGTGCGACTCATCCACACTACTTGCGTCATCGCCAAGAACGCCTGGAAGCAAACGAACGACCGCATCGGTCATCACGGCGGTGGCAAGTTCGCCACCAGTGAGCACGTAGTTGCCAATGCGAACTTCTTCATCTGCCAAGTATTGAGTAACGCGCTCATCAATACCTTCGTAGTGTCCGCAAATAAACACGATGCGATCAAGATCTTGCGCCCATGTGCGTGCGGTTTGTTGCGTAAAGAGCGTGCCTTTTGCCGAGGTGACAATAATCTTTTGCTTAGGAGTCCCTTTTTTTGCTTTCAGCGCCTGCAATGCAAGATCGATGGGTTCAACCATCATCACCATGCCTGGTCCACCGCCATACGGATGATCATCGGTTGTTCGATGTTTGTCAGAGGTCCACTGGCGAAGATCATGAGTGGCGATGTTCACAATGCCTTTATCTTGGGCTCGCTTCATAATGCTCTCGGTGAGCGGTCCAGTAAAAAGTGCTGGGAGGGTGGTGAGGATGTTGATGGTCATGAGGATATTATACTCGAGAAAACGAGAAAATTGGACGAAAGGAGTAAAATACGTTTATGCCTATACATCGAGCAATTCAAGAAGCAAATAGATCAGTGCGTTTAGAAAATGTATATCTGAGCGTGCCTCTTGATGCACAATCTCGAAGAACTGTCGCAGAAGAATTATTACAAAGATATAGGAGATCGCAAGAAGGGCACAATGATCTTCTACAAGAAAAACTAGATGTTTGGACTAAAAAACGTCCACTAGCTCACGCATTGCGTATGGAGTATTCGGGAGATCGTGTAACACAATATTTTGGTTGGAGAATGTTGGTCGAGTCTGCACGATATGATTTGAGTTCAGATTATCTCAAACTGCTTTATTCAGCGGGTGTTTCTCCAGCTATTGCATGGACTATAGCTCCGCATTTACTTGGTATAACAAGAAATTTATATCTAGTTTCGCAATGGATTGCGAAAGCTGATAGAAGAGAAGAGGAAAGAATTACATTACCAGGTCTTGAGGATTTAAGAACGAGGCCATTAATGGTTCTTCCAAATAGATGGGATCCAGTGTCTGGATCAGAAAATACAAAAATTCCACCAGTATTTCAACATCCGAATTATGCTATTGCAGCATCGCTTGCGCGTTATCTTGTGAGTGAGGGTTTTGTAAGATAAACCCTCTCATTCTTCCTTTTCTTCCGTTTTTTGTTATCATGGACGCATGACTGTTACCGTTATCGGCACGGGTTTTGTTGGGGTCGTATCTTCTGCTGTGTTTGCTTCGTTTGGCAACACGGTGTTTGGTCTTGATGTGATGGAAGACAAAATCGCAAAACTCAAACAAGCACAGATTCCATTTTATGAGCCAGGTCTTGAGGAGTTGGTGAAGAGTTCGCTCGAAAAAGGAAATCTTACTTTTACTACGTCATATGAGGAAGCAATCAAGAATGCAGATGTCATTGTGATTGCTGTGGGTACTCCATCGGCTCCAGATGGACAAGCAGATCTAACATATGTATTTGCATCGGCAGAAAGTTTAGCGCCACATCTTAAAGAAAACGCCATTGTTGCCATAAAAAGCACTGTTCCTCCGGGAACAAATACTAAAGTACAAGAAAAAATTGCCACATTAACGCAAGCAAAGTTTTTTATGGCATCGCTTCCCGAATTTTTGAGAGAAGGATCAGCTGTTCAAGACACGCTTCATCCCGATCGTGTTGTGATTGGTGCAACAGATCCTCTGGCTATTGAAACATTGCAGAAACTTCACAAACCACTCAATGCTGAAATGCTTGTGATGAAGTCTGAGAGTGCGCAAATGTGTAAGTATGCGGCAAACGCGTATCTTGCCACACGCGTAACGTTTATTAATCAAATCGCAAACTTGTGTGAAGTAAATGGTGCAAATATTTTAGAAGTTATTGAAGGTATCGGACATGATCGCAGAATTGGCAAACACTATTGGTATCCAGGCTTTGGATATGGTGGAAGTTGTTTTGATGGGAGTGAAACAATATTTGCTTTAAATAGCCCCAATGTTCGTACTCGTCGTTTAGACACAATATTTCAACAGGCTAAAGATGATGGGGAGAATATTACATCTGGAGGAGTTGAGGCATATATACCAGACCACCAGCAGGTACTTGGCTTCGATTTAGAAACAGGAAAGCCGAGAGTGGCACATGTTCATGCTGTGACAAAAAGAGAATATGTTGGTGATATGTTGACAATAAAGACAAGCATGGGGCGCACCATGCGCGTGACGGCAGATCATCCAGTTATTCTTCATAAAGACGATATGTTTGATGTTGTGCCGGCACATACGGTACGGCCACGTGATGAGGTTTTAGCACTTATGGATCTTCCGCAAATTGTTGCGCCCGATCATTTTAATCTTATCGAACTTCTTCGAGGAACAACCCTTGAGGATTCAGCATATATATCTTCAACTGATGACAGTATTGTTCGTCAATACCACCTTTTTGCGCCGCATATTCCGAAACACATACTTCGATATCCGTATGAAATAAAAACAAATAACAGAATGTCGTTGTCTTTGTATTACTATTTGAACGATTTGGGCGTACTTCATCTTTCTCCAAAATTTCTACAAATATATACCGCTAAAGGAGCTGCAACAAAAATTAACGCAATTATTCCAATACACAAGGATTTTATGCGTTTGTGCGGGTACTATCTTGCGGAGGGATGTGTTGCGCGTGATATTGGAAGAGTTGGTGCGGTTCGAGAAAGGGTAATGTTTTCGTTTCATGAATTAGAGAAAGAGTACATTTATGATGTTCAAAACATACTTTCGAACATGGGGATGAAATTTATTGAACGCACAAGCACACACGCGTTAACTACAGTTGTGTCATCACGTGTTTTTTCCTGGCTTGTCGAGCATGTATTAAAAATGGGAAACGTGTCTGAAAATAAAACACTTCCGCACGTTGCATTAAATGTTGCTCCTGAACTTCGTTTTGAGCTTTTACGAGGAATGTTTAGTGGAGATGGCGCAGTTACAACGCTCCATCAGGGAAAAAATATGATGTATGAATATGCAACGGTAAGTAAGGCACTAGCTGATGGAGCAGCTCTCCTTCTTCAAAGTATTGGAATTGTTCCATCAATACGTAAAAGAATGATGAATAAATCAAAGCACCCAGCATATATTCTTCGAGTAAGTGGGTTTCAACAAATGAAGCAACTTGAACATATATTCGGTGAGAAAAGGAAAGATAAAATTCAAAGTATTTTAAGTGGATATAAAAAAGATATTGCCCAAAGCGGTTTTAGAAGACATGGTGCGTATAGTATTTTACAAGTACTTAAAATTGACAAAGAACCAGTGCGAACTTTTGTGTATAGCCTTGAAACAAGCACGAATACAGTTATTGGATCTTCTGGCCTTATTCAACACAACTGTTTTCCTAAAGATGTAAAAGAGCTTGCCGCATATGCAAAAGGGATCAAACAAGACGGAAACTTAATGGTAAAGATAAGCGAGCTAAATGAGGAGCGCATCCCTCAACTCTTGTTCACATACAAAGAAAAAATTGGTGGATGGAAAAACAAAAAAGTTGCAGTATTGGGGCTTTCTTTTAAGCCAAATACCGATGACATGCGTGAGGCACCATCAACAAAAGTTGTTCCAATCCTTGAAATGGAAGGGGCATCTATAACAGCGTATGATCCTATGGCAATACCTGTTTCCAAAGCATGGTTTCCAGACTGGAAAGTTTCGTATACATCAACCGTATATGAAGCGCTTGAGCAGGCGGATGTAGTCATGGTTCTTGTAGAGTGGCCAGAACTTATTTCACTTGATCTTATACAAGTTGCATCTTATATGAAAAAGGGTGCAGTGTTTATTGATGCGCGTGACCAGTACGTATCAAAGCGCGAAGATATTCGATCATTAGGAATGACATATATTGGAGTTGGCATATCATGAACATTCTTGTTACTGGCGCATCAGGTTTCGCAGGTTCACACCTCATTGAGGCGTTGAAGGCAAAAGGGCATACAAATATATATGGGACTGCATTTGGAAACGCAGCTTTTTTATCAATACTTATTCCCGAATCTACTATTATTACGTTAAACCTGACTGATAGTGAAACTGTAAACAAAATGATTTCCACCATTCAGCCAGATTGGATTTTTCATCTTGCATCATTTGCATTTGTTGGGCAAAGTTTTGAGCGTGGTGCGGAGCTTTTACAAAATAACATTGTGGTTCAGCATACTATGCTTGAGGCGGTAAGAAAGCATGCGCCAAAAGCGCGCCTTCTTGTTGTGGGATCTGCTGAAGAGTATGGATTAAGTGAGCAATGGGAAACTCCAATTTCAGAGTCGCACCCGCTTCGCCCTGTAAATCCATACGCAGTATCAAAGGTTGCGCAAGATTTATTAGCATATTCATATGCAGTATCACTCAAAATGAATATTGTTCGTGTACGACCGTTTAACCATATTGGTGAGCGTCAAACGCCGGATTTTGCTATTCCTGCATTTGCAAAGCAAATCGTTGCCATTGAGCGTAAGCAACAGGATTCGCTTTTTGTTGGGAACTTGAATGGTATACGTGACTTTACCGATGTGAAGGATATGATGCATGCGTATATCACAGTAATGGAGAAAGGTGTTGTGGGAGAGGTATACAACATTGGTACAGGTGTTGGAGTAAAAATGAAAGATATTGTGGATAAACTTGTTGCGATGTCAACTGCACAGGTTACAATGGTGCAAGATGAAAAAAGATTTCGTCCACTCGATATTCCAGAAATTGTTGCAGACGCAGCAAAGGTAAAAGATTTAGGGTGGAATCCAGAGATTTCATTAGATGATACATTAAAGAGAGTATTAGCGTATTGGAGAACATTATGAGCAAAACAGCCCTCATCACCGGCATCACAGGACAAGATGGATCGTATCTTGCAGAATTTTTGTTGGAAAAAGGGTACAAAGTATATGGATTAACTCGCCGTACTTCTACGCAAAATTTTGAGCGTATTGCACACATTATTCATGAAATTGAGCTTGTTTCGGGAGATTTAATTGATCAACATTCATTGACGTATGCAATTCAACAAATCAAACCAGAAGAGATTTACAATCTTGCGGCACAAAGTTTTGTGCAGGCATCGTGGGATCAACCAGTATTAACGGGTGAGTTTACTGCACTTGGTGTGACAAGAATGCTTGAGGCAATGCGTTTGGCAAAGTCGGATGCAAAGTTTTATCAAGCATCAAGTTCAGAAATGTTTGGGCGTGTATTAGAAGTTCCGCAAAAGGAAACCACGCCATTCTGGCCGCGTTCCCCATATGGTGTCGCAAAAGTGTATGGGCATTGGATTACTGTAAATTATCGTGAATCATTCAATCTTTTTGCATGTTCTGGTATGTTGTTTAATCATGAATCACCAAGAAGGGGGCTTGAGTTTGTCACACGAAAGATTGCCAATGGTGTTGCACGTGTAAAATACGGCAAACAGCAGACTATCAAACTGGGGAATTTGGAGTCAACGCGTGACTGGGGATACGCCAAAGATTATGTTGAAGCGATGTGGCTTATGCTTCAGCAAGATAAACCAGAAGATTATGTGATTGCAACAGGTGAGACGCATTCGGTAAAGGAATTTTTACAGATTGCATGTGAGGTTGCCAGTCTTTCCGATTGGGAAAAAGTGTACGAACACGATCCCAAGTATGATCGTCCAGCCGAAGTTGATGCACTGATTGGTGATGCCTCAAAAGCAAAAACTAAACTTGGATGGACACCAAAAACGCCATTCAAAGACCTCGTGCGCATTATGGTTGAGGCAGAGTTACAGGCTGAACAAAGTCGGTAGAACTTCATCAGAGGACATGACATAATACTTTTATGAAAACCGTGCGCGCCATTGTTATTATTCCCACGTACAACGAAAAAGAGAATATTTCTCGACTTATTCCGCACCTTCTTGAGGCTTTCACACATGTTCCAAAACATTACACCATGCATATTCTTGTAATTGATGATAGTTCTCCGGATGGGACTGGTGAGGTAGTAAAAAAATTTGCAGAAAAATACAAAAACATTCACCTTCACTCAAATCCAAAAAAATCTGGCCTTGGTGGTGCGTATCTTTCTGGAATGAAGGTGGCGTTTGGAGAGTTACAAGCTGATGTTATTTTTGAGTTTGATGCTGATTTTTCGCATGATCCATCAAAAATTCCTTTGTTTTTAGAGAAAATTGATCAAGGGTACGATTTTGTACTAGGTTCCCGATATATTCCTGGTGGATCTATTCCGCCAAATTGGGGATTTCACCGTAGATTTTTAAGTGTTGTTGGAAATGTGTTTATTAATGTTGTGCTTATGAATTTTAGCATCCGTGATTGGACAACGGGGTATAGAGCTATCACAAAACGCGTCTACGACGCAGTGCATCAGGAAATGACGGGTGAGCGTTTTTCTGGATACACGTTTCAAATTGGGTTTTTACATAAAACAGTACGGAAAGGCTTCAAGGTGGCGGAGGTGCCGTTTCACTTTGTTGATCGCACAATGGGAAAATCTAAACTTGGTGCTGAGTACATCAAAAACACACTGATGTATATCGTAAAAGTTCGTATGCAAGAAATTTTTGCAATGCGTGTGTTCAAGTTCGGTGTTGTTGGTGGCATTGGATTTGTTATTAACACGCTGGGCCTTTTTATTTTTAGCCGGATTTCCGGGCTGCAAACGTTTGCACTCATGTTGCAGCAGTCTACGGGTGCCTCATTTATCAACATCTCTGGGCTTGCGTCGGCACTTGGTGCAGAATGTGCGATTGTTTCAAACTTTACATGGAATAATTTGTGGACATTCAAGGATCGTAAGATGACATCGGTATGGCAAATTATTCCAAAATTTATTCAATTCAACGTATCATCTTTTGGAGCTGTGCTTATTCAATTTGTGGTGGTTGGTGCTGGAACAGCATTGACCGGAACATCTCCACTTTCAAGAATGATATGGCTTGTTGTTGCAACTGCGATTGGTATGGTGCTCAACTACATCATTTACAGTAAGGTTATTTGGAAAGAAAAACACACATGAGCGTGAAAAAAACAACGCTTTTTTTCTTTATTATTCTTTGTGTCGCGTCATTTTTGCGGTTGTATCGATTCGAAACGCATCTAGAATTTCTTGATGATCAAGGTCGTGATGCGTTGATTATGAAAAGAATTCTTATCGATCATGATCTCACCCTTTTGGGTCCTGGAACAAGTGTTGGCAAAATGTATTTGGGACCGTTGTATTACTATGTCATGGTTCCATTTTTGGCAATGACATATCCTGAACCAACTGGTCCTGCGTACGCTATTGCGGTGATGGGTATTCTTACTGTTGTGCTGGTGTATGTTATTGGAAAACGTATGATTGGCGAAGGTCCCGCGCTCATCGCCTCTGCGCTCTATGCGATTTCTCCGCAAACCATCCAACTTTCTCGATTCAGTTGGCAACCAAATCCTGCTCCACTTGTTGCGCTTGTGATGATGTGGTGCATGTATCGCGCATTGCATACAAAAAACGTATGGTGGTGGGTGGGTGTTGCAGGGTGTTTTGCCATACTTTCTCACCTTCACTACGTTGCGCTGTTGAGCGCACTGCCTTCAGGAATTTTGCTGATCTATGACATGATGCGTTCATGGAAAAAGAAAGGAATGGTATGGTCATGGATTGGTGTATGGATCATTTCTGCTCTCATTATGATTGTCTCAATATTACCGCTTGTTGCATTTGACTTAAGACATGATCACCTCATTCTAAAAGGTTTTCAGGAATTTCTCCAAGATCAGCGTCGTCCAGTTGCATGGACAACGCGCGCATGGCATGCACTTACCGATACACATGGGAGGAGCATGTTTGTAACAGCAGAGCTGTATGGGCTTTCAAAAAAATGGAGACTTTTGAATACGGGAGTAACACTTTTTGTTGTTGCTGCCGCGATCTATTTTGCAAAAAAGAAAACATCTTCTTTGGGTGTGCGCATTGTTGTGCTTTGGTTAGTTGCATCTATTATTGGGTTGAGCATATATCCTGACACGATACACTCGCATTATGTTGCATTTCTTTTCCCTGCATCTTTTTTTGTGTTGGGAATTGTTGCGCATCGCATATGGAATGTGTCTTGTTACATGCGCTACATATTGGGAGGAATTGGTGTTGCTTTGTTAGCGTGGAACTTGTCTTCTTTGCCATTTTGGAAGGATAACGCTGGGGGATATAGGGCAATGCGACGTATTGCAAATGAAGTTGCACGTGAGGTGCAGCAAGATGGGTCATACAACATCGCGCTATTGAATACAAATCGCGAATATCGTGGGATGAAGTATCGATACTTTTTTTCCACAACTCCTCATATACCTCAATCTGAGTATAACTATGAAAAGTTAGATACGCTTGTCGTGTTTGTGGAAAATGGAGAAAATCCAGTAAAATCTCCAATTTATGAAATTCAACAGTTTTTGCGTGAACATCCACGCTATGCGCAGATGACAGTCAAATCATATCCGGGTATAGTAGATGCGTATATCTTTCGAAAGTGAGTGCGTATGGGAGCTGTTTGGCTTTCGGTTGTGATTCCGTCGTATAACGAAATGACTAACGTGAGACGTGGGGTGTTAGAAGAGATTTTGGCGTATCTTAAAAAACAGACATATGGTTGGGAGCTTGTATTGACCGATGATGGGTCATCTGATGGAACGCTTTTGTACCTACAAGATCTTGCAAAAAAATGTCCACATGTTCGTGTGCTAGCAAATGCGCACCAAGGGAAAGGTCCAACGGTGTATGCAGGGATGACACAAGCTGGAGGAGATGTACGCCTTTTTACTGATTTTGATCAGGCAACGCCGATTCAAGAACTCGAAAAACTTCTTCCTTTTATTGAAAAAGGCTACGATGTGGTGATTGGATCGCGTGAGGTGCAGGGTGCAAAGCGCGAGCGAGAACCACTTCACCGACACATTATGGGAAAAGGGTTTAATTTTTTTGTTAAACTCTTTACTGTTCGAGGAGTTCAAGATACGCAGTGTGGGTTTAAATTATTTACCAAGCGTGCAACAGAGAAGTTATTTCCACTTTTATACATTTACAAACCAGGAGATGTGCGCGGTGATGCATTTACTGGGGCGTTTGATGTTGAGTTGTTATACATCGCAAAAAAATATGGCATGAAGATTGCTGAGGTACCTGTGTTTTGGAAGTATGCAAAAACGAACCGGGTGAGCCCCCTAAAAGACTCATTGCGTATGCTTGTAGATTTAATGCGTATTCGTACAGCAGATATGTTGGGGAAGTATCCTCGATCATGAAACGAATTATTGTACAACTTTGTGTCCTTTTTCCGTATCTTGGATACGCAGCGTATTCATATGCACTTGTTGATCCAAATTTGGTCTTGAGTACATTTCCGTTGTACTGGAAAGCACAAGAATGGATGTGGCAGTTAGGATATCATCAGCGTGATGTATCACAAGTATTATATGTGGTGAGTGTGTTGTTCATGTTTGTTGCAGGTTATGTGGTAATACGATATTTTTCTGAATCTGAAAAGCGATCTACACTTATATCGATTGCACTCATTCTTTTTTTATCGCACAATGCGCTTTCGCATGATATGTTTAACTACATATTTAACGTGCGCATGGTGGTCAAATATGGTGTTGATCCTCATGTGCATACCGCGCTTGAATTTCCAAGCGATGATTGGACGCGATTCATGCATAACACGCATACCGCTGCTCCATATGGATATGGTTGGACAACGCTGTCACTTACTCCGTATGTGCTGGGTGGAGGAAAGTTTGCGCTCACATATTTTCTCATGAAAGCATGGGTGATTGTGGGGTTTGTGATGTTATGGTATGCGATGGACTATTGTGCACGCATGTTCCATCTTGAAAAAACATATACACGAGCAAAGTGGATGTTTTTCTTGAATCCTTTGGTGCTCATAGAAACATTCTCGAATGCGCACAATGATGCGTGGATGATGGCCCCTGCACTTTTTGCAGTCGCATATATGGCAAAATCAAACAAACGCACATGGTGGGTTTGGGGAATTGGTGTGGTATTTCTTGCGCTGTCAGCATCAATAAAGTTTGCAACACTTGCGCTTATTCCTCTTATTGGAGTGATGATGATAGCAAAGCACGTCAAACGCGCGAAGTGGACGCGTGTTTTTTATCTCTATTGGGCAGAATTTGCATCTGTACTTCTTTTTCTTCCACTTTTCACTGCGCGATCTCAACAGTTTCATCCATGGTATTTGATGTGGTCTATGAGTTTTGTTCCATTTATGCGCGTGAAATGGGCGCAACTGTTATTTGTTGCATTTTCTGTTTCAAGTTTGATGCGTTACGTGCCATATATTTTGGTTGGAGAGTACACGCAAAGTGTGTTGTTTGATCAAAGAATTATAACGTGGGTGGGGGGAGTTGGGATATTTATAGTGATGATTTTGAGAAGAATACGATACGAAAAACGAGAGTTATGAAACTTTTTGCAAAGTTAATGTTCTATAAAGACTCACCCATTGTTGTAACAAAAGCTTCGTTGGTCGGATGTCATTTCTCATTCCTAGCTTATTGAAAGCATATATTACTTTGTCTCCATACACCCTTTTAAGGTTTTTCATTACCGGTAATCCTTGTCCAAAACCAATCTTCATAAATTTTTGATACCGAACCCGCTCATTCCAGGAAAGTAATGGTTTTTCATTCTTCGTAAAACGAAATAATACCGCTTCAACATTTGGTGTTGGTGTAAAATCTGTTTTTTGAAAATGATGAATGATAGAGAAATTAAACCAGGGTTTATGCATAAGAGAAAACAAATTTTCTCCGCATCGTCCCGATAAACGATACGCAAGATTTTTCATAATGACCAGGTAGCAATCTTTTGGTGGATGTTGAGCATCAATGAGTTGTCTTACTATTTTTCCCTCAATTGAAAATGGAATATTTGCGAAAACTTTGTATGGAAGTGATGGAAGCTTAAACTGAAGAACATCCGCTTTATATAACGTGAGATTTTGAGCATACATAAACCTATGTTGTACATATGCATACCAATGGGGATCAATCTCAACAGCAAGAACGTATTGTGCACATTGAAGGAGCTGTTCAGTGAGAATACCCTTTCCTGGACCAATTTCTATGACAAGATCATTTTTTCCAACAGAAGAAGATCGAATCAACCGAGATGCAAGGTGTCGATTATGCAAAAAGTTTTGGGAGAAGAGCTTGCGTTGCAGTTTTTCCACAACCAGCTCTCCAGAAGAATACCGTATTCATATCTGGTGCTATTATACCAAAACGCCATGCTAAAATAAACATATGCTCCAAGGCATGCTTCTCATTCTTTACGCGTTTCTTCATTTGATTTCGCTTACGCTACTTCCTGTATTTTCCGATGAGGCAATCTATATTCGGTGGGCGCAACTTGCCTGGAATGAGCCCGTAAAGTATCTTTTTCTTTCCATGCTGGATGGGAAAACGCCGCTTCATATATGGCTCATGGTTCCGTTTCTTAATACAGTACGCGATCCACTGTTTGCTGGTCGCCTATTTTCTGTCATTGTCGGGATGTTGAGTGTTATCGGTATGGGAAAACTCATGAGTGCTCTTGGAGGAAAAGTGGCGGATGTTCGTTTAACGCAACTTTTAGTTATGCTTTTGCCGTTTTGGTTTTTTCACCATCGCATGGCGCTTGCAGACGCACTTCTCACATCATTTTTTATTTGGGGATTGTATAGCGGACTCATGGCGTTTACGCGAAAAAGCATGAAATGGACAATGTGTTTTGCGTTGATGATTGGTGCGTCATTATGGACAAAAGTTTCTGCATTATTTTTTGTTCCTGTGTTTGTACTGATTCCAGCACTTTCATATGTTGTTCATCATTCGCGTATACAATGGTTTCTTGTGCGTGAATACATAAAATCAAACACATGTTTGCTTGCGATTGGTGGTAGTGTGGGTATTTTTCTTTTCCTTTTGCTTAAATTTTCTCCACTTTTTCCATTCCTTTTTGTGCGTAGCGCGGATTACACATTTACCATTCAAGACCTTGCGCGTGGCGAATGGAGGTTTGTAGTATTCACCGCAGTACCAAGACTTGTATGGTGGCTTGCATGGTATGTGTCTCCTTTTGTGCTTGTGCTCTCATTTTTTTCTGGAAAAAAAGGAATACTATTAGGGCTCATGGCACTTGTGTACGCGTTACCACTGGTTGTTGGAGGACGCGTGACATACTCTCGATACTTTTTACCTATGGCAGTGCCACTCACGCTAATGGCAGTGATGGGATATCGCGCATTATATGCACGCGGGAAACAAGCCTTAGCATTGGGAAGTGTGATTGGTGCATGTGCGTGGTCTTTGGCATTTATTGTTCCAAGTTATGTATCGCCCGCACACATTCCTTTTGCGCAAGAAGATGTTGTGCAATATCTTACTGAGTGGTCATCAGGATTTGGGATTTCTCAGGTACGAGATTTTCTCATGAAAGAAAAGCAAAAACATCCTATTCGTGTGGGAACAGAAGGGTATTTTGGAACATTGCCGGAGGGTTTACAGATCTATTTTGATCGTCCAGAAGATGCAAAAAATATTGTTATTGACGGTGTTGGACAGCCCATCCAGAGTATTCCTCAAATATTATCTGAATCAGCAAAGACACAAGAAACGTATCTTGTGGTGAATAGTCATCGATTTTTACTTGATGATCGTTCCAAATATGAGCGTATTTCTGCATTTGAACGTCCACGCAATGGCCCACGTCTTCTCTTATTGAGGATTCTCCCAGAAAAAAGGTAAAATGGAGATATGAAACGCCTTGCGGTATACATAATCGGATGTATTGTTATCGTTCTTACATTGCGTTCATTATTCAACACAACTTTTTTCCCCATTCATGATTTTACGCATGTTGTGCGTCTTGTTGAGCTTGACACTGCATTGCAAGATGGACACTTTCCCGTTCGATGGGTGCGTAATTTAGGATATGGATATGGGATGCCATTGTATAACTTTTACGGACCTATGCCATTTTATCTTGCGGAACTTTTTCATTTGGTTGGATTTTCTGCGCTTGCAAGTGTGAAAGCGATGATGATTGTAATGGCTGGTGTTGCGTTTGGAGGAATGTATCTTTTGTCATCTTCGTACTTTGGCGTTGCTGGTGGCTTATTATCTGCAACAGCGTTTCTTGTGTTTCCATACAGAGCACTAGATCTCTTTGTGCGAGGAGCATTCAATGAGTTGTTTGCGCTTTCTCTTATTCCACTTGTTTTGTATTGTATTTTACGTGTTCGTGAGCAGAAAACATGGGCGAGTGTTGGAGTATTCTCTCTTTCATTGATGACATTTTTTACTTCACATAATTTAATGACGCTTATGTTTTTTCCTGTCGTGTATGGATTTAGCGTGCTTCAATTGTTTGCAAAAGGGATAAAAAAAATGCAATATCTCCTGCATATACATGTCGGGATTGTATTAGGTATTGCAGCGTCTTCATTCTATCTTCTCCCATCATTTTTTGAAAAAGGATGGACACAGGTGGATAAACTTATTGGTGGATATGGGATGTATGTGTACCATTTTTTATATATTCGACAACTTTTTCAAGAACGATGGGGATATGGAGGATCCTTTGGTGGTCCAGAGGACGGAATGTCATTTCACATAGGGTGGATACATTTGCTCTTAGCGGTTGCAGGCGCCTTGTTTTGGTACACACGATCATCATCTCCGTATAAGCGCGTACTTGCGATATTTTTCAGTGGCGTAACAGGAAGTGCGTTGTTTATGACGTTGTATAAAAGCCAATTCATATGGGACCGCATTCCACTTTTTGTATACTTCCAGTTTCCGTGGAGATTTCTTTCTATTACTGCAGTGAGCATTCCGTTTTTGGTTGGCGCATCAGGGATTGCGGTTGCAAAAACCTCTTGGCGTATTCCAATCGTTGCGCTTTTAATGATGATATTGGTGGGGTCTAATCTTCGATTTTTTGCTCCAGAAAAACTTTTAGATGATCCCAAAGCAATGTATTATGAGGATCCAAAGAAAATTCAAGAAAGTATGAGCGATATTTTACCTGATTATATTCCTGTATGGATGAAAACATGGCAAAAGCCGTTTCAACAACAATTTGAAATTACAAAAGGCGACGCAAAAACAGAAATCTTAATTGATAGAACGCAAGAAAAACTTGTTCGTATTCAGGCTGCATCTCCTGTCACATTGTTGATGCGTATTGCGTGGTTTCCGCAATGGACTGTATATGATAATGGGATACGTATCGAGCATCATATAGAGGATGATACAGGGTTTTTCTCGGTTCCTTTAGGAGTGGGTGAGCATTTGGTGAGCATTGTGTTTGAGGATACCCCACTTCGTGTGTGGACGAATATCATTTCGGTATGTGCATTACTCATTATTTTGGGAGTGATTGGATATGATCACCATCGAAGACGTTCGGCGTAAATCAGTGCGCGGTGTGGTAAGTTATGCGATTCGCACTATCGCACTTCAAGTGATTGGTTTTGTTGCAACGGTACTGTTGGGATATTTTCTCACCCCTGCTGATTTTGGCATTTATTTTATTGTCACCTCTGTTGTTGGACTTCTCACATTTTTATCTGATATAGGATTAGCCGCTGCGCTTGTGCAGAAAAAGGAACAACCAACAATTGAAGAGCTACGCACAACGTTTACCGTTCAACAAATGCTTGCGTGTGCAATTTTTGCTCTCACGATCATCCTTACCCCATTGTGGAATATGCAAAATGGATTGCATGGTGATGGATTATGGTTGTTGTATGCATTGGGATTTTCTTTTGTGATGGCATCATTTAAGACGATCCCATCAATTCTTTTAGAAAGAAAACTTGAGTTTAGTAAATTAGTATTTCCACAAATTTTAGAAAATCTTACGTTTTATGGTATTGCTGTGATGCTTGCGTGGAAAGGATTTGGGGTGATGAGTTACACCTATGCTGTGCTCGCGCGTAGTGTTATTGGGGTGGTATCAATCTACATGATTCAAAGTTGGTCGATTGGACTTGCTTTTTCCAAAGATGCGCTAAGGCGATTATTGAAGTATGGTATGAAGTTTCAACTCAACGACTTTTTGGCACGTATTAAAGATGACTTATTTATTGTTGTGCTTGCACGATTTTTAGATCCATCGCAAATGGGATATGTAAGTTGGGCAAAGCGATGGTCACTCTTTCCGTATCAATTCAGCGTAAACAGCATTATGTCTGTGACGTTTCCAACATTTTCACGATTGCAAGATCACCCAGAAAAATTAAAGCGGGCAATAGAAAAATCGATATATTTTATTACGTTGGTGATTTTCCCTATCCTTGTTGGATTATCAGTTCTCGCATTCCCAATGACCGAGCTCATTCCAAAATATGCAAAGTGGCAACCCGCAATTCCATCGCTCTATTTCTTTTGTATTAATGTAGCGTTTGCCGCAATTTCATCACCACTTGTAAACACCATGAATGCGATCGGGAAGATTAACAATACACTTAAATTAATGATGATGTGGACCGTATTAACATGGACGTTGACGCCTGTTGCAGTGTACATGTTCTCATTTACTGGAGTTGCAGTTGCATCAGCACTTATTGCGGCGTCATCATATGCAACAGTATGGATGGTGAAAAAGTATGTGAAGATTGAAGCAATAGATCAGATTTGGAGGCAAGGCATTGCGAGTTTGCTTATGGGTGGAGTGTTAGCTTGGGGGCTTCCATATTGGGAAAAATCATTTGTATGGATGGGAGTTGGCGTAGCGGTAGGAGTTGGTGTGTATGTGGCAGGATGTGTGGTGCTGGGGTATAAAAAGTTGATGTTTGAGGTAAATTCGTTGAGGAGGTAAAAATGGATAGATTGCGTTTAGTGTTTGATAAGGTTGATGATCTTTCTGTTTTATTTTTGAATGTAGTATTGCTAAACAACAAGGATTTATCCCAAAAATTACTTCCTCCAACAAGTAATATTCATGACACTTGGATGAACCATTAAATCACTACTTTTTCATCACCCACTTTCCCAAACTTCTTAATCCCATTCCCATCGTTATTTCTGGTGACGGGCAGTTTCTACTTTCACATGATGCGCGGAAATAATTATGCATGGTGTACAAACTTACACCTCCATAAAACACAAATCCACCAATCAGAACAAGGTTTTTAAGCCTCTTTTCAACTGTCTGAGGAAAGATGTGAAGGAGATATGTGATCACTAACACGAATCCCACAACAAAGCGCAGTGTTTCTGTGGATGGGAGTGGATGCATAGGAAATTTAACAAGGCCAATGTTGTTGATTCCTGCAATCCAAATAAGTATTGAAGCAAATGATGACAAACCACCCTCTAATACAAGGCCTGATGAAATGGAAAGCATGGTGAAAAATGTAAGTTTATACCACCCAAGCATGTCTTGTTCTGCTCCGGTAACCCATACCAAAGTTCCTGCCAGCAACACCGCAATGGGTACCCATCGATGTTGTTTTTTTTGGTCGCGAAGAAGTGAAAAAATTCCAAACATAAGAATGAGATAGTAGCCTGCATCAAGCATTGCTTTGTTTTGAAAACCTGGATGAGACAAGATAAATGCTGGATTTGCCCAGCCAACTAAACGATACGTTTGCGAAGTCATCATCACAATAAACTGTGTCCATCCATGAAATCCTCCATAGAACAATAGAAGTCCAAGAAAAAGACAAAAACCACCAATACCAATCTTTATTGCGCGTTTGTACTCACGAGCAATGACCAGTGGTAGCAAAGCAATAGGAAAAGCGATAAGTCCAGTTATTTTTGAAAGTGCCGCCATACCTAAAAACAGCATAGGAAAAATTGCATGTTTCTTTTTTAACACGCAGTACAGCGCAGCGAGCATGAGTGGAATAAAAAGATTGTCGCCAACAACCATGCGTTGCCCAAATGATAAAGAAGGAGTAAGCCCCATAAGAGCCAAACTAAAATATCCTCCTTTTATTCCATACAAATGACGAGATATAGCGAACGTAAGCGCTAATGTTGCAGCTGCCAAAAATAGCATGGGGAGACGATAGATGAGTGATGGCGGAACGCTATAAAAACGATACCCAAAAAGCTGACTCGTCCATCCCTGAATGATCGGCAATAAATACGGATGATCAAACCATGGGCGTACAAGCGTGTACTCACCTTGTGCATATAAGTTTTTGTTGCCAACAACAACGTGTTTGTATACTTGTTTTTGTGGGTATGTAAAACTTGACCATGAAATAGGTTCGCCAAAATCAACTAAACTTTGCCCGGCAAATACGTAAGCCATTTCATCGCCATCTGTTTGATAAGGGATCTGCTCATACTTCCATACGCGAAGAAGCATAGAGAATCCAAAAATAAGAAAAAAGATGATCCATTCAATTCGTTTCATTGCACGCTCCATACTTCATACAATACTGTTTGATGCGAATCTCTCACCACATCAATCATACGAAGTCTTCCACTTGCACGCACATCACCAGGAGTTTCTCTTGGTTCAAATATGAGAATAAGTTCATGATTTTTTGCGCGTTCATACAAATGAGGCCACTGAATGCTTTCAAACGTGACATTTCCCACACGTTTTACATGTCTAAAATGTTCGTCATCTTCTGGATAATGCTCAACGGTTTTCCAATATTCTTGTGGTTTCATGCGCGATGCAACAACATACCAAATGTATGGCGACGACGTTGGTGATTGTGTTACCACTTCGTTTGTATCTGTTTTATATTTTATAATTGTTTGTGCAAGAAGTTCGTATTTTTCATGCGAGACTTCTGAGGTTTGTGCGAGGAAAAGATAGTGTGTAGTAATGTGAAATATGCTCCATACAGCACACACCCCCATAACACCCACAAATATACGTTTTGCAATGTGAGATGAAAAAGACTCCACACAAAACATAAACCCAATCGCTGCAACAAGATCAATAAAAGGGAAAATTGGTGACATGCGCACAGTGTGTTCTGGTGAAATAGTAAATGAGGGTGCGGCAAGTCCAACGGTTATAAAGAGAAGAATAAAACGCGCTTCTGCAACATCACGCTTTTCCCACAAACGAGCAAAACCAAGAATGACAAACGGAAGGATAAAGAGATGAAAGTTCGGCGAGTTACTAGGGTTATGATCAGGATGTGATGATCCGCGCACAAAGAAGAATGACCCAGAAAGCGTTGTTGCATAGTTGCTTGCGAATCGATATACAGCTTCAGTAGAAGGATGAAAAAGAATCTTATTGAAAGGTGATATCCAAGAGGAAGCTGATCTATAAAGTGTAACCGACCTCCACAAACTTTCAGCATGAAATGGCGAAATGCCTTGGCTCTTTTTTGTGTTTCCCGACCATACGCCTCCAACACCCATCAAAAGAAGTACGCCAACCCCGACGCTTACGGCAATACCCAATGTTTTGTGTGGTGTTTTGTGTATTTTAGCCCAATCAACGAGTAATAATGCGAGTGTGAAAAGAGGAACAACGATGTGGTAACTGTGATATGAAAGTAATGCCAACGACCACCACATTGCGGTCCATATGCATGATGAGCGAAGAAATGTTGTGGAGCGGGCATGCATATAGGCAATAAATCCCAACAGAAAAAACATCATTCCAAGGTGTGCCTCGTATGCAACGCGTGAAAAGTGATTCGACCAAGGGCTGAGTGCAACAGCAAGCATGGCAATACCCGCAATATGTGTGTGGTATGTTTTATGTTTTGTGAACGATGGTGCGAGATAGTGTGCAATTTTTCCAACGCAAAACATAATAACAATTCCAGCAAGAAGGGATGGAAGGCGAATAACCCAAGTGTGAATCCCAAACAATGCGATGAATGGAATAAGAGTGTAGACATACGCAGGGAGTTTTTGATCACCAAAAGAGGTGATGCTTATGGGAAACCACGTTTGATACTCATCTTTTCCTGTGAGGAGAATGCTGTAGGCGTTGTACCCTAGTGCAGCCTCATCGCGGTTGAGTCCAGTAGGAACAGAAGCAAAGTATGGAAGGCGAATGATGAAAAAGAGAAAAACTGCGGTAATGCTGTAGATCCACCATGTTTTCATACGAGTAGCATAGCATGAAGACTAATGCGGTTTTTATTGAATTGACTAAAACATTAATTATTGAGAACATACTTGAGTATGTTTACAGATACTAAAACTCATCAGCTTGAAACTCAGAGTAAAGGAGTTCTTGAGCAAATAAAAAGTGCAGTTGCTGGAAAAGCATATAATGGTTATCACGAAGAAGATGCTGCGGGTTGTAAAGTATTGGGAATAACTTTATCCGCAAATCAAGGCAATGTTGGACGCGATGCTTTTGCGGTAAGAGCGAATGGAAGTTCAGCGAATGTTTGTATTGCTGATGGCGCAATGGCTGATTCTAAGGAAGATACAACAACATCCACAGAAAGAGTTGAGGCAGAGATTCTTACTCACTCTTTACTAAACATGCCCCTTTCACAATCTGACGGGGCATTATTAGAGACAAATCATCGCATCAATGCAGTTGCTGACACTGGTGGGGATAGGAGTATGCTTCTTCCTTTCGCCGCACTCCATAAAATGGAAAATCATATTGAATGGTTGGGGAATAGTGATACTTATATTATTGCCTTTATTCCGGAGGAGGTTCTTGGGGGTTATTTTGGGAAATACAAACGTTATTCAGTAAAGGTATTACATCATTCAAATAGAATAAACTATTCGTCCGCTCATCCAAATTATCGCCATGGAGAAAACAGATTGTCTGGAAAATACTTTCAAGATATGGGGGGAGAGGCTGATTTTCCACGTGGAACTATTTTTATGTTATCTACAGATGGAGGAATTGTGGTTTCTGGAGATAGGAAGGGGCTATACATTGCGAGTGCCACAGCCCATGACCACATACAAGACCCACATCCAGTTCTTGACCTATTTTCCATACATGAGGGTGTTTACTTCACTATTTGGGATGCTGTTGCAGCTGTTGCAAAGTATTTACGCGGTGAGCTACCTTCAAAAGAAGAGTGGTTGAAAACCATGAGTAAATAATTTTTTAATACAATGCTGTTTTTCCTTGAGTCCCCCCCACACTCCTGATACTATTACACTATGAACCGGCGCATCCTCGTCTTTTTTCTCCTTTTTGTCATAAGTCGATTGTGGGTGCTTCAACATCCTCCGCTTTCATACTCTGACGTGTCACATGACTATGAGCGGTACGCAAACCAGTGGCGATATGGGCTTACTCCATATCGGGAAGTGATGTTTGAATATCCTCCAGCAACAATTCCACTTTTGGCGTTTCCACTCGAAATCGATCAGCGTGGCATTGGAAAGTACTATCAAAACTATCGTGTAGAAATTTTTGTACTAGAAATCATGATTTTTTCTGCATTGATGTATGGACTTGTGCAGTCAGAGTTGCTTCGAAAAACAAAGAACTTGCGCGTGTGGGCGGCGTTGACGTTTTACATTATTGCTGGAGTTGTTGCAAAAGATTATTGGTATGAAGGGTTGGACTTGGTGTTTTTTGGATCACTCACTATAGGCTTTGTGTTTCTTCTTATGAACCACGCGCATGCATTTATCAAACGTGTTGGTGTATGGGCGATGCTGTGGTTGTCGGTTGCACTTAAGGTTATGACCGCCCCACTTGCATTTCCACTCTTTTTAACGCGCACACTTTCTCTGAAAAAAGAACTTCTTGCATGCTTTATAGGTGGGGTGTTGATTTGGGGTGTGCCGGTCGTGTTGTATAGGTCATCTCTTTCAGTATTTATTACGTTTCACGCAAGACGACCTATGAAGTATGGCGCGTTTGGCACATACATTGTTGAAGTCATCAATGACTACACAAAAACAGAACATCGACTTGTGGAAGGACCAGATTTTCCGATGGTTGGTCCAATTGCAAAAAACATCACCATCGCAAGCGCTATAGGATTCCCTTTGGCTGTGCTTGCATTCTTGATGTATTCGTATACTCAAGGAAAAGAGTTTCCTTCTGGAAAACTGGGGAGATTTGCACGTTTTGAGTATATGGTACGTATGGCAATAATATATGTATTTCTCCAATTCCTTACAGGAAAAACGTTTTCAAGTCCGTTTCATATTTGGTATGTCCCGCTTCTTACGGTGTATCCATTTCGACATTTTTCAAAACAAATGTTTTCATATGTCATGGCACTTCTTATGATTGGCTTAGATACCACGCCATATATTCAAGCACCAAAAGACGTGATTGCGTTTGTGTATACACCATGGACGCGCATACGTGATGCGTTTCGTTTTCTTCCCATGATGGTGATGCTTTGGATTTTTGCACGTGTTCGAGGAGAAAAACATGGCTAATATTTCTGTTGTTATTCATACAAAGAATGCCGCGCACACGATTGAGTGCGCAATACGATCAGTGGTGTTGTGGGCAAGTGAGATCTTAGTGATAGACATGATGAGTAGCGATGAAACAATGGAAATAGCAAAAGGATTGGGAGCGAAAATTGTTTCTGTTCCTGACATGCAGTTTGCTGATCCTGCTCGCCAAATGGGATTGGAGCGCGCCAAAGGTCCGTGGATTTTGGTGCTTGATGCAGATGAGGAAATTCCACGCACTCTTGCGCAAACACTGCAAACGCTTTCAGAAGATATGCAGGTGCAAGCGTACGAACTTCCGCGAAAAAACATGATTTTTGGTCAATGGGCGCGTACGGGATGGTGGCCGGATTATATTATTCGATTTTTCCAAAAAGGCGCAGTAACTTGGCCGGGGCGTGTGCACGCCTTGCCAGAGGCGAAGGGGAGAGTGGTTCGCTTGGAAGACAAAGAAGAATACGCCATCGTACATCATAACTATGAAAACGTTGAGCAGTTTGTAGAACGCATGAATCGATACACTTCTTTGGAAGCACAACAAAAAGAACATGATGCATCATTGTTTCAATCATTTTTCCGCGAGTTTGAACGAAGATATTTTTTGGAAGATGGAGGTATGCAGGGGCAATATGGATACGCACTTTCTCTTTTACAAGCATGCTATATGCTCATTGCGCAAGTGAAAAGGATGGAACAAAAAGGATTTTTTGTAGACAATGCGCCTCAAACTATGGTACAAGTAGAACAAGAACTGGACGATATATATCGTGATTTGTGTTATTGGATTGCAGATATGCATGTGCGACACAATACATCGCCGATCTCAAAAATATATTGGAAGATTCGAAGGAAACTGCATGTATGAGTACAAGTATCACGCTAAGCGTTTTGGTTCCTGCCTACAACGAGGAAAAAACGATGAAAACTGTTCTTCAAAAACTTATCAAACAAAAAGAAGTGTTTGAGATTGTTGTAGTGGATGATGCATCACAAGATAAAACATATCAAATTGCAAAGTCTATAAAAGACCCTCGAATCAAAGTTTTTCGACATGAAAAAAATCAAGGAAAAGGAAAAGCAATTCAAACTGCCCTGTCACACGCAAAAGGGAACTATGTGCTTATTCAAGATGCTGACCTTGAATATGATCCAGCTGAGATCCCCAATATGCTTGATCCTGTAAAAAGTGATCGAGCAACCGTGATATATGGATCGCGTTTTTTTGGCCCACACACCAATATGTTTTATTGGCATTATGTGGGGAATAAACTTTTGAATTTTTTTGTGAATATTTTGTACGATACAACGCTTTCTGATATGGAAACGTGTTATAAACTTATGCCAGCCGAGGTGATGCGCTCGCTCGATATTAAAGAAAATGACTTTCGCATTGAACCGGAAATAACGTGCAAACTCATTCGCAAAGGGCATAAGATATTTGAGATTCCCATTACATATGTAAGTCGTACGTATGATGAAGGAAAAAAAATAACTTGGATTGATTGGTTTTACGCAATGGAAACAATTTTGAAAAACAGGTTCTCGTTGTAAGGTGGAGCATATGAAGTATATCCCTCCACTTGAACCACTTCTTCAAGAATTGCGTATTGTAAAAGTATTGCCTTACATTCCTCGCGGCTCCCGAGTTGTTGATGTTGGGTGTGATGAGCCACAAGTGCTGTTGTCACGTATTGCTCCACACATGCGCTCGTGTATTGGAATAGATATTGTGGTGCATGAGAAGAAAGAGGGGAATATTACTATCCTTAAACAGGATCTCCAAAAAAAAATTACACTTCCATCACAAAGTGCAGATGTTATTACTATGCTTGCGGTGCTTGAACACATGAAGCATCCAAGGGAAATTGTTGAGGAGTGTTTCCGTATTCTTAAACCTGGGGGTGTGTTATTGGTGACTGTTCCTTCTCCCGCAAGTAAGCCAATTCTTGAATTTTTTTCAACGATCGGTTTAGTGCGGAAAGAGATGATTCATCAACATGAAAACTATTTCACAAAAGAAAAACTTCGTCATCTTGCAAAGCAAACTGGATTTTCGCAAGTTCATATAGAGTCTTTTGAGCTTGGGTATAATACATGTATGCGAGCAGTAAAATGAAAAAAATTCTTTTTATTCTTGCCCTTATTTTAAGTATTCTTTTTTTTCCACTTGTATTCCAAAACAAAACATTATTTTTTGGTGATAACTTCATGTTGATGGTTCCCAATAAGATGTTTATTGTTGATGCCTTGCGACGTGGAATTATGCCGTGGTGGAATCCGCATATTTTCTCGGGTGTTCCTTTTTTTGCTGATATAAACAATTCTTTAGTGTATCCATCTACATTGCTGTTCTTTTTTCTTTCCCCATCATCGGCGCTTACGGGCATTGTATTGCTTCACCTTTTTTGGGGTGCAGTTGGTATGGCATATACTTCCCTTGCTTTGTGGAAAAATTTGAAATGGGCAGCTTTTGCAGCACTCACATGGATGCTTTCTCCTATTGTGTTGAGTGGAGTAAACAACAGTGCGGTGATTCAGTCTATGGCGTGGATTCCATGGATGATGCTGTGCATTGTACATATCTGTAAAAACACGCATGTGTGGCAAAGCCAAGTTGGACTTATATTATGTACGGCACTTGCATTTTTAGGTGGACACCCATATCCACTCATCTATAGTCTTGTGTTTTTGGGAGCGTTTGTTGTATGGCATGCTCATTCTTTACGCGTTGTGTTTGTACAACTTCTCCCTCCAGCACTTCTTTCTGTATGTCTTCTTGCTTTTGTGTTATTTCCATTTCTTGAAGCGATACCACGTTCAACGCGATCGCAGATGAGTTTTGAGGAGGTTGCAAAGGGATCACTTCATCCAGCACACGTCCTCACGCTTTTTATTCCTCATCTATTTAGCGATACAAGTAGGGGAATTGTGTGGGGAGTGGACTGGGGGCGTACAAAGGGAATAACAGGATATGTGTCGATTCTTGGGATATTGTCACTTGTTTTAATGACGATGCAATGGAAGTCATTAGACGCAAAGCGGCGATTTTTTTTGAGTGCTGGAATGGGAGGCGTGTTGTATTCGTTTGGCGTTTTTCTTCCCCTTCTTTCTTTTCTCTCTCAATGGATTCCTTGGTTTCGTTTTATCAGAAGTCCCGGTGAAGCCGCCATTCTTTGGGTATTGTGTAGTAGCCTTCTTGTTGGTGAGGCGATTGAACGAAGCAGAGATGCGATATCGCGCCATGTTCGCATATGTGTTGGTGTATTGATGATCCTTTTTATCATGCTTTGTGTTGGATGGATTGGCACATCATTCTTTTTTCAACATACATGGAATGCTGTGGACACGTTTTTCTGACATGTCCTTTCGCAAAGTGCATTCCACACACTTGAAAAAGAAGTCGTACTCATGTTTCATCTTGGTCGACAAACCACATTTGCTGTTGTTGCGCTCATTTTTTCATTTGTGATGCTTATGCGCACATCTTGGGTAGGTTTGTACTTCGTTATTGCAGTTGAGCTCATTGGTATTGCAATGCAATCATTGTTCTTTGCGCCAAACACACTGTATACGCTAGATGCTCCACAATCTGCTTTTTTTTTGAAGCATACAACATATGAATATCGGTTTCTTTCGTTGAGTGGATATCTCCCATGGACAGGTTTGCCAACCTATTGGGACAACATGACACTTCGACCACCGTTTGCTGATTCTCGATATGTTGGGGATGAGCAACGCACATTTGATCAGTTGCGTGCGCGCAAAAGTAATCTTGCAATGAACTGGGGGATGCCATATCATCTTTCAACACCCATGGGGTATGGAGCGTTTGTTCTCACGTCAACGGCACACTACTGGAATACAACCGAAAATGGCGCAAGCATCAATGAGGTGGATCGTGTTGTGTTGGATGATGTGCGGCTCAACAAGCAAGGTGTGAAATATATCCTTTTGGATACATACGTTATGTCACCTCAACATATTCTACAAACGTATCCTCACCTTCGTGTGGTTGAGGAGGGGGATCGTTATGTTATTGTGGAAAATACTCGAGCATTACCCATTGTTCGTTCACATGATGGTGAGATTGAACATATTGTTGTTGACGTGAATACGTTGTCGTTTCGAGCGCGCATGAAGCGTGATGGTCGTGTGTTTATTGCGCAGCCATGGTATCCAGGATGGACGTGTACGCGCGCACGTGGAACATGCCCTCTTTTTCAAGTAATTGGTGGCGTAGAAGTAGATATTCCACAAGGTGAGGATGATGTTATATTGCGCTTTTTGCCAACACATATCGAGACATATGGGCGAATATCCCTTATTGCGGTTTTTGTAATATGTGGTTGGGTTGGAGTTATGATGGTGAAAAGAGGAGAAAAGAAGCGAAGAATCAGGTAACATAAGATCATGTCTCATGCACAAGTAAGCATCATTATTCTCAACTATCATGGCATACAAGACACGCGCGCGTGTTTAAGGTCTTTGGGTAAACAATCCACTGTTGTGGTGAACATTTCCGATACAGGAGAAAAAAGCACAGAAGGAGAGGAATTACACAAAGAATTTCCATATATTGATTGTCTTGAATCTGGAAATGTTGGATTTTCTGGAGCAAATAATTTGGGTGCAGACTATGCGCTTACCCACCACAACACACAATATCTTCTTTTTTTAAACAACGACACAAGAGTGCATGCTTCTATGCTTGAGCACCTTATTCATGCATCTCAAGAAAACCATGACAAGTTGGCTGTGTATTCCCCCAAAATCTACTTTGAGACGGGATATGAGTATCATCACAATGCATACACAGAACGCGAACGTGGAAAGGTGTTGTGGTATGCAGGTGGTTTTGAGGATGTGAAGGATGTATATGGATGGCATCGTGGCGTTGATGAAGTGGATATGGGGCAGTTTGATGAGCAAATTTCGATACAGTTTGCGACGGGATGTGCACTGTTTATGACAAAAGAGACATATAAAAAAGTTGGTCATTGGGATAAAAAGTATTTCCTTTACTTTGAGGATATGGATTACTCAAGAAGAGTAAGAAAAAAAGGTGGAAAAGTCATATATGTACCATCAGCGGTGATGTGGCATAAGAATGCACGTTCTGGTGGTGGAAGTGGATCAAATCTTCAACAATATTACCAAACAAGAAATAGATTGTACTATGGTTTCAAATATGGTTCTTTGAACACAAAAACATTTCTTGTGAAACATATGTTTCACGAGTACAAAAAAACTGATCAAAATACAAGAAAAGCTTTTCTTGATGCAGTATTTGGAAAAATGGGAAAACGATGAAATGAGAACAAACTTGATTGTTTCTTGTGTTTTTCTTCTTTCTTTATTCTTTCCATTTCAAGTACATGCGCAAACTCAATCTCAGGTTGTGATTCTTAATCAAGTGCGTGGAAATGAATGTTGTGAACAAGGAAGTAGAGATGCTGTACAGACACAACTTCAAGCTGTACAACAACATCAACTTCCAGCAACGTTCGTTTTAAGATACGATGCGCTTCAAGATAAAGCATACACCAACATACTTCAGCTATCGCCCACCCTTGATATTGGAGTTTTTTTTGAAATAACACCACGTCTCGCTGCTGATGCTGGTGTGGAATACAGAGGAACACAAGAACAATGGTATTTGGCTCGGCATGCCTATCTTGTGGGATATTCTCTTGAGGAAAGAAAGAAAATTATTAATACACTTATGCGCTTGTTTTATCAGGTGTATGGTGTGTATCCGAAAACGACTGCGGCGTGGATGATTGATGCGTGGTCCTTGCAGTATCTTGTTGAAAAATATGGAGTTGTTGCACACGAAATAACTCGAGATCAATGGGGAACCGATAGCTATACGTTGTATGGTGGGCCAATGGGGATGATGTATAGTCCAAGTAAACGTTGGGCAATGATTCCAGCGCAAAACTCTCAAGCATTGCCCATAAAAATATTTCGACAAACACTTCCAGATCCATTGTGGAATTATGGTGATACAACAAGCTCAACAACATCTCAACCAAACGATTATGCACTTGCTGGAAAAGATATTTCGTACTTTAAAAACCTTAGAGCCTGTTCAAAATCTTTTTAGCAGTAAAACGAGAAATGCCAAGACGGTCATCTGTAAACTGGTGTTTAATTTTCTTTCACAATTCTTCCAAAGCCTTCGA
>Ga0172368_10000896_pt1 | contig 41626 bp, 37 predicted proteins | sample Lak11m_FD_114540 | JGI IMG/M metagenome (GOLD analysis project Ga0172368, IMG submission 114540) | Freshwater microbial communities from Kabuno Bay, South-Kivu, Congo - kab_022012_11m | ecosystem: Environmental > Aquatic > Freshwater > Lake | place: Democratic Republic of the Congo: South-Kivu... | reverse complement strand
TTTGGTGCTTTTGTTGTTGTTTCCTGTCACTGCAACCTTGATCGCGGTGTTTCGTCACGTGATTGGATTGCGAGGATTTGGTGTGAACACGCCGGCAGTGCTTGCAGTTGCGTTTGTGTCCACTGGAATTGTTAAGGGGCTCATTGTGTTTACGCTCGTTTTTGTTTCGGTGCTCATTGGAAAAGAAGTGATCAACCGCATGAAACTTCAGTACATTCCGCGCGCTGCATTGTTGCTGTGGTTTGTGTCCGCGATGGTGTTTGCGCTTGTGTTGGCATCGCCATATTTAACATCGCCATACTTGCCATTGGGGGACATTGCATCGATCGGCATTTTTCCTCTTCTTATGATTGTGCTTCTTTCTGAAAACTTTATGGATGCGCACGTGACCGCAACTCTTCAAAAAGCATTTCAACTCACATTAGAAACAGTGGTTCTTGCGATTCTTTCTGCGCTCTTTATGCGCACGTATGAAGTGCAAAAATTTGTGATCGTGTTTCCTGAACTTACACTTATTTCAGTGTTTGTGCTGAACGTTCTTGTTGGAAAATACACGGGACTCAGAGTGTCGGAGTTTTTCCGATTCAAATCGATCATCGATCAAGAAGAGTAACGCCGCATACGTCAACATAGGGGAATACAACATGTCGGTGAAAATATCTCACATTTTAGGAATGAACGCGCGCGATCAGGTGTATTGTTCATACAACTCAACCGAGGCAAAACGATTCGGATTTTCTAAACTTCGGGCAAAAGCATTTTTGCGCAAGCACGCGATTCAAGTTGCGCAACTTTATGGCATTCTTACGTTTCAAGAGGACATTAAAACATTCGATTGGAAAGCGATTCCAAGTGGTTTTGCAATAAAGCCATCAAATGGAAGCGCGGGAAAAGGTGTGTTAGTGCTGCAGCGGTATGACAAGAAAAAACAAGGATGGGTTGATATATCAGGAAAAATTCACACCTTAAGCGATCTTCAATTTCATGCAAGTAACATTTTAGAGGGGCAGTACAGCACATGGGGCTCATTTCCAAACGTCATCATTGAAGAGCGCATTCCAATTCATCCCGCGCTTGAGTCGTATGTAAAGTACGGAACGCCCGATGTTCGCGTGATTGTGCTCAACAAAATTCCGGTGATGGCGATGGTGCGTTTGCCAACCGCAGAGTCCGGTGGTCGCGCTAACTTGGATCAAGGTGCAATTGCGTTGGGCATTGATATGGGAACAGGAAAAACCTTGTTTGGTGTTTCTGGAAAAAAGAAAGTGATGAAAGTATTTCCAGGAACGCAAGTTTCAACGGTTGGGATTCAAATTCCTTTTTGGATCGATGTGTTAAAAACTGCGGTGCGAGCAGCAAACGCAACTGGACTTGTATATATGGGGGCAGATATTTTTCTGCATCCAGAAAAAGGGCCCATGATTGCAGAAGTTAATGCATATCCTGGATTGTCGATCCAACTTGCAAATCGTGCAGGACTTCGCAGGAGACTTCAACGCATTGAAGATATTCAAGCGCGAAACGTCACGCATGCAGTCAAAATTGCACAGTCACTTTTTGGCGAGTCGTATCCATTTGAACATGAAGGGGAGTTTACGATTATTTCTCCCAAAGAGTCTGTTGAAATTTTTGGCACGCATGGAAAATCAATTCATGGAACCGCGCTCATGAACACTGCTCGTGAATGGAGCGCGATTTCATATGATGCTGCAGAAGAGTTGGGACTTGCAGACAAAAATAACGTGCTATGGTCGCAGTACATTGAGGGTGCAGGAAAAGAAATTGTGGTCGAGGTAAAGTTTGTGTTGCATGGCAAAAAAATCACCACCACCATGTTAGTTTCAAAACGATTGAGTGGGGGAAAGCATGTGATTCATTTAGGACGACGCGATCTTCAAGGGTATCTTGTGAGTCCAGAACGGAGCGAATTATGAGCATCGCAAAAGGAATCATTCAGCTCGTCAATCCATTGAATAAAGATCAAGAAAAAATAAAGTTTTTGTTTGATCCGCAGTACAATCCACAATTTGTTTATGATCAACATTTGACGGCTCGCGATAAAGAAAAGTTTGGGCCGGTGTCGCAAAAATACATCAAACATGCGCTCCATATTCTTTCTACAGTCATCAAAATTTACGGCTCAGAGTCTGTTTTTTTGGATCAGGTAGAAGGTCCGCTTCTTTCTAGCGAACAAGCTTCAGAAGCAACACAAAAATATTTGGAAAAGAATGGTATTGATCAACAGGTACGCGTGCGATTTTCAACAAACGCTATTTCTGCAGCGAGCATGAAAGGAAACTTGCTTACATTTCGCATGCCAATTACACAGCGCGAAAAGCGCATGAGCGGGACACTGCATCATGAACTTGGAACGCATTTTTTCCGCAGCATGAATGATGCCAATCAGCCGTGGCACGCAAAACCAACACTATTTGAGTTTCATCCATACTATGAGACTGAAGAAGGGTTGGCGGTGTTGCATTCGCACATTGATCTGCAAAAACCATATCTTTGGTTTGCTGCGCTGTATTACGTCTTGGTGTTTGAAGCGAGTCGACTATCTTTTGCTGATTTAAATCAATTTTTGAAAGCGTATGTGGATGATAAAGAACGTCGATGGAATATGTGTGTGCGTGTGAAGCGTGGTGTGACAGATACTTCAGTACCAGGAGCATTTAGCAAAGATCAAATGTATTTGCGTGGTGTGATGCACATGTTGGAATGGCTTGAGCATCACGATTATGATCCGCGTCCTTTATATATAGGAAAGATTGCTACAGACGATGTGCATAAAGCGCAAACGCATGCAAACGCAACATGGAAAATGCGCCTCCCACTATTTTTGCAATCTGACGAAGCGGTGAAAAGGTACAAATTGGGAATCATACGCATTCGCAAGGAAAATGGATTATGATCGGTGGGTCCATGTTGGGGGCACTAAAGGTGAAGCGTGTAGCATTAGGGATGTCTGGTGGCGTTGACTCTTCCGTGTGTGCGGCGTTACTCAAAGAACAGGGGTATGACGTGACAGGAGTATTTATGGAATGTTGGCGCGCTCCTGGTTGTAGGGCAGAGGAAGATCGCAAAGATGCACTTGCTGTTGCATTGCAACTTGGAATTCCTTTTGAAGTATTAGATTTTAAAGATGCATACAAACAAAAAGTAGTGGAGTATTTTTTTGCAGAGTACGAAGCTGGTCGAACGCCAAACCCCGACGTTATGTGTAACAAAGAAATTAAGTTTGGATTGTTTTACGATTGGGCACTGTCACATGGTTTTGATGCTGTAGCAACGGGTCACTACGCACAGTCTGTATTGGATGGAAGATTGTTGCGCAGTAAAGACGAGAAGAAAGATCAAACGTACTTTTTATATTTGTTACACGAGGAGCAGTTAAAACATATTTTGTTTCCGGTGGGACATTTAGAAAAGCATGAAGTGCGTGCGTTGGCAGAAAAATATGCGCTGCCTGTTGCTTCAAAGCCCGATTCGCAGGGCATTTGTTTTATTGGTGAAATTAATGTGCACAACTTTTTGCGCGATCGATTAGGTGAGAATCCTGGAGAAGTTGTGAACACATCCGGTGAGGTTATTGGTGAGCACAAGGGTTTATGGTTTTACACCATTGGCCAACGCCACGGATTTACGCTCAAAGGCAAAATCCGCAAAGAAAATAATGAATGGAAACATATTGTTCCGCCATTTTATGTGATCGGAAAAGATGTGGGAAAAAATCAACTCATTGTTGGATTTGGCGAGGAAACGTATAGGAATACATTTTATGTACAGCATATGCATTGGATTGGTGATGGACAGAGTGAGTTTCCACATGCATGTACAGTGCGTATTCGACATGGCGGAAAGTTATTGCCATGCTTAATGCAGTTGAAGGATGCGCAAGTGTACGAAATAACTCTTTCAGAGAAAGTTCAAGGTATCGCCGAAGGCCAATCTGCAGTATTCTATGAGCATCACCTTTGTCTTGGGGGAGGAGTAATTTCCCTATGAAAATGCATCAGTTTAATGATCAAGATGCGCGAAATACGCGTGAGTCTAAACTTCGTCGACAAGAAGAAAAAAGAATGTTGGAGCAATACCGTGATCATTTTCAATATCTCGCTACACAGTTTCAACAATCACAGGACGAAGAAGCGCGAGCTTGGGGATCGCATATCTTGCAATTGATTGAGACAAGAAAAAACGACGAGCATTTTTGGTTTCTCATTTGGAAACAAGTTGAAAAACGGAACTTTGAAATTGGTAGTATTTTGGACAAACATACCCATCAAACAAAAGAGCTTATGAGGTTTGTTCAAGGTATTATTGACGATGTAGTTCATATAACAAACCTTGAGAGAGAAGCAAGGAAAGACAATCTTACTGGTCTATCAAATAAAAGAAAACTTTTAGAAGATTTAGAGGCTTGTGGTGAACATCCTATAGGGAAATCGATTGGCATTCTTTATATTGATTTAGACAAAATTAAAGTTGCAAACGATAAATATGGTCACGACAATACAGATCTCATCATTATAGAAGTAGCAAACCGTATGAAAAAGATTGCAGATCTTATTTTTGAAAAATCACGCGGAGTCATTGAAGTAAGTTCATATCGAATTGGGGGAGATGAGATGGGGTTTTTTATTAAAACAAGCAACCCTTTAGCGAGCGAACAGTACAAAAAACTTATTATATTACTTATATCTTCTCTTTCAGAACAATTATATGTAACCACTTCCGGAACTTGGAAACAACAAATTTCATGTGGTGCAATCCGTATTTCAGATTATGATTTGAAAGAGAATGTATCAGATGTTTTGAGTATGGCAGATGGATTTCAATACTTAAGTAAGTTAACAACTGGTGAAGCAAGAACCCCGCCAGAAGAGAAAATTATTGGACGCATAACACCACTCATTGAACAACATAGGGATTTGACAAGAGGTGGTCGGTCATGGTCTGTAGTTTTTTGTGACGACGTTCATAGTTTATATCAAGAAAAACCAAAAGTGGAATACATGTTCCCCAAGAGGTAATTGACAACTCCTCCAGATTTGATATCATACCCCTTGCCTATGAACGTCTGATAACTTGACCAGGAAGGGAAAACTACCCCGAATGGTCGGGGCTTTTTGTTTCTAGGCCCTCTTCGATTTACCTCGAGAGTTTGCACATTAACAAGTACAGATGACACTATGCCGTTTACACAGTGGCGGGAAGATCCGTAATGGAATGTTTCCGTCTTTTTGTGTAAACAAACTGTAATTGAAATATTCCGTTAATTCTTAACTTTGATTTTTATTTTTTAATACGAATCAAATTCTTTTTTTGAGAATTTGATCCTGGTTCAGGATGAATGCTGGCGGTGTGCCTTAAGCATGCAAGTCGAGCGGGTGTAGCAATACACCAGCGGCAAACGGGTGAGTAACGCGTAGGAATTTACCTCTTTGTGGGGGATAGCTCGCCGAAAGGCGGGGTAATACCGCATACGTCTGCAAAGAGAAAGTCGTAAGACGCAGAGAGAGAAGCCTACGTCCCATCAGATTGTTGGCGGGGTAAAAGCCCACCAAGTCTATGACGGGTAGCCGATGTGAGAGCATGATCGGTCACAAGGTAACTGAGACACGGTGCCTACACCTACGGGTGGCAGCAACTGGGAATCTTGCGCAATGGACGAAAGTCTGACGCAGCGACACCGCGTGTGGGATGACGGCCTTCGGGTTGTAAACCACTGTGATAGGGGAATAAACAAATGAAGGTACTCTATTAGAAAGCACCTGCTAATCACGTGCCAGAAGCCTCGGTAATACGTGAGGTGCAAGCATTATCCGGATTTATTGGGCGTAAAGAGTGTCGTAGGCCGATGTGCGCGTGGCAGGTTTAAGCCTGGGGCTCAACTCCAGACAAGCTTGTCATACGGCATATCTTGAGTCTGTTAGAGGGAACTGGAATTCTCTGTGGAGGGGTGAAATCCGTAGATATAGAGAAGAACGCCAATGGTGAAGACAGGTTCCTGGGACAGTACTGACGCTGATGAACGACAGCTAGGGGAGCAAAAGGGATCGGGGTAACAACTCTAGTCCACCTATGAAGTAATTCATAGAATAAAACATTCAGCTGTATGCTGGAAGATCTGAGTATCTCGAGCTAGTTAATGATTGAATTCGTATTGTATTCGGGTATTATGGATACAATGCTCAATTTAAAATCTTTAACTGAAAATGCTTCGAGTGCAGACAATCAGCAGGCAACCCCATTGAAAATATGGGAGAGTCCTCAGAGACTAAAAGCTGAATATCCTAATTTTATTTAGGATAATGATATAGTCCGAACTTATGGGCGACCATAAGAATGTTGTATTACAGAAACAACATCTATTTTTATTTTATAAAATAGTAACAGGTCTTGTAGAGACCCCTGTAGTCCTAGCCGTAAACCTTGCTCGCTAGGTGTCCGCATTTATGTGGATGCCGTAAGTTAACGCGTTAAGCGAGCCGCCTGGGGAGTACGGCCGCAAGGCTAAAACTCAAAGGAATTGACGGGGGAGCGCACAACCAGTGGAGCATGTGGTTTAATTCGAGACGAAGCGATGACCTTACCTAGGTTTGACATGTACCTGCACGTTTCTGGAAACAGATTCTCCTTCGAGGGTGGTACACAGGTGATGCATGGCTATGCATGTGTGGTAAGCACAAATACGATGGCCCCTGGAACAGTAATGTTCCAGTGACAACTAAGCTCATATCGGTGGACTCTTTCTTGTTTTATTCGGGTGTTTTGATACACTGAATAGTATGAAGAGAGACAATACCGAGGGAAGCTTAAGTTTATGGGAAAATCTCGATATTGATCCTTATTTTTTTGGTTTGTGGGGAGCAGATGGATATTTACGTACAAGCAGTATTGGTTTACAAGTATTTATCCAAAACTCATACAACGTTTTCGCGATTTTTTATTGAACTATTTTCCGATTCAACGTTTGCATTTACGAGTGTATTTACCTCGTACTATTCAAACTTTCGATCATTCATTGCTCACAAGTAATGTAAAAATATATTCGATGAGTAAAGCAAAACATCCCGCATATCATATATATGTAAACTGCAGACCGTTTGTTCGAGCATTTTTATTTTGTGTTAAACAGAGAAAACTAGCATCAGAAAAAATTCCAGCATATTTTGCCGGAAGATTTGATGGTGATGGAAGTATTGCAAAAGATAATCAAAAAGATTGCCGAATTGTGTATACAACGCATAATGAAGCGATTATTGATCAAACATTGATGTATCAATGGAATTCTGAAATACAAACCTCTATTTATTACTATAAATCTGCGCATACTCATGTTCTGTATATTCGAAAATCATCAGTAAAGCAATTTATTGATGCTATTCGACAATATTCGAGTAAATTAACTCATGAACTTATAGCCCCGTAGAGACTGATTTCATCTTTATGCATTCATAAAGAGAGAATGAGATATTTCCTTTTGAGGAAGTATCACACGCTTAGCCCCTACTTTTTAGAAAAAAAGAAGGGTGATGGTATAGTCCCTCCTTCAAGTAATTGAAAGGAATTTATTGGTCGTCAGCTCGTGGCGTGAGCCGTCTGCTTAAGTGCAGCAACGAGCGCAACCCCTGCCGTGTGTTACATATCACACGGGACTGCCTATCTTCAAGATGGGAGGAAGGAGGGGACGACGTCAAGTCAGCACGTCCCTTACATCTAGGGCCACACACATCCTACAATGGCGGTAACAACGGGTCGCGACGGAGTAATCCTGAGCTAATCCTAACAAACACCGCCTCAGTTCAGATTGAGGGCTGCAACTCGCCCTCATGAAGTCGGAATTGGTAGTAATCGCGAATCAGCAGGTCGCGGTGAATACGTTCTCGCTCCTTGTACACACTGCCCGTCAAATGAGTGGAGCTGGCAATGCCCGAAGCGGATGACCCTAACTCGCAAGAGATGGGCGCTACTACGGCAAGGTCAGTGACAAACGTTAAGTCGTTTTTGAAAAATGGCGACCTATCAAAGTAATTTGATAGAAAAAATTGGCTGATATCGGTGAAACCTACGTGCAAGTAATTGCATATGAAAACACCGAGGGAAGCTCGATGTCTAATCAACATACAAACAGTTTATGGCTTAAACAATATAAAGAGGGAATATCTCTCTCTAAAATTCAACGTGAAGTGCTTATTGGTACTTTGTTGGGCGATGGGTATCTTGGTCTATCTCCATCTGGAGAATCGGCCAAATTACAAGTGTATCACTCAATAAAAGCAAAGGAGTACGTCCTATGGAAACGAAATATTTTTCATAATTTTGTACTTTCTGATCCTTTTTATCAAAGAACAAATAAAGCATTGAGATTTACAACAATTGCTCATCCTTCACTTTTAGAATTTTATACACTGTTTTATGTATCAGGAACAAAAAAAGTTCCAAAAAACATTGCAGAGTATCTTACGAGTAGTTTAAGTTTAGCTGTTTGGTTTATGGATGATGGAAATGGATATCTCAAAAAGAATCCATTAAGAATAAGTACGTACGCTTTTGGGTTAGAAGGTAATTTGTTACTTCAATCTTGTATGAAAATGAACTTCAATATCGATGTTCATTTAAAAAAAAGATAACAAGGGGTATCAAATATATGTCCCAACAAAAAATGGGGCAGCCTCAAAATTTAGAAGCCTTATTCAAGAACACATCATTCCAACAATGAAATATAAGATTGAACATCGTAGCCCCGTAGAGACTTATATAGGAGGTACCAGATAATCTGGAAATAAACTTCTATTATACGCCAACGCCTTGTCTGCGGAAAGACAAGGATGAAGATATAGTCCATGCTGGTCGAAAGACTCAGAAGAACATGAACAAGGTATCCCTACTGGAAGGTGGGGATGGATCACCTCCTTTCTAGGAGTGACATAGGGTTTGGAGTTCACGCTCAAACCCTTCCGTGGGTAACTGCGGTAAAACACTCAAGTCTTATGACCTCGTGTCTAAGCCTTCTCGCCACGCTGTAAGCGGCATATCCGTCAATGTGTTATCACCACAAGTCATCTGTATTTTTGAGAATAAACCCTGCGATGCGGGGTTTTTCAGTAATAAGAAGTGTTTCGTCAAACGCAAAGATGTTTGATACAATACCTCTTGTTCTCTCTGTTGTGTTGATGTTTAAGCGCAACACAATCATCGGGTCACTAGCTCAGTGGTAGAGCGCTTTCCTGATAAGAAAGAGGTCAATGGTTCGATCCCATTGTGACCCACAAAGGAGAAATATGGCAGAAAAGCTTAGTTATAATCAAATCTTGGAAAGAGAAGGAATCAAGGCGAAAGTTGCTTTGAATCATTCCATACAGAAGAACTGAAAAAGGTGACCGTTTTTGAACGGTGTCACCAACCTTTTTTCATACCCACTTTATGACATCAGAACAACAACAACGCAGAAAAATGTTTCGCGAAATCCAATGTACCCCTGGTTGTGGAAACTGTTGCCCAAAGAGGTGTGTGGAATTTGATACATCAACTCGAACATGCAGAGCTCACCCAACTATTGTTGGAGAAGATGAAGCATCTGGGAGAAGGGGACAAGGATGTGGGAAAACCACACCAATTATTGCGTTTACGTATGGGTATTACTGTCCACAAGTTATTGCTCGTATTCAAGAGGAACTCCCAACACTTCATATAGAACCAGAAGTTACTCCAGAAGGAGTGGTACTGATGAAAGATATATTGAGAGTGTTGGAAGAAACAGAGGGAGTGAGAGGATTCCCAAAAAAATAGACGATCTCAACCAAAAAAACTATTCAACCGTTTCCCATTTTCCTTGTTCAACTTCTTTATACATCTTGAGTGAATGAATGTCCCATTGGATATTCCCAACATCATATGTGCTGAGTGATGATTCTGGCACAATAAGCATTGTGTTGTAGTCGAGTGTGGTGTGCGCATCAAATGCAGGCACAACGCCATCTGTGTACGGCGTGGTATCAAGTTGGATGTACGGCGAAAGTGTCTGATTTAGATGTGAAGCGTGTTGCCCCAACACATCATGAGGTTCTACGTGAGCCACAAGAAGAGTGCGATCAAGTTGATGAAATGTTCCCAAATGACTTATATGTGCAGAAAAAGAAGGGAATGTGTATGTGCGCACTGCATCGATACAACGTTGAAGATCATGTTCATCGAGCAAAGTAAACGGGGAAACAAGTGTGATGTGATGAAATCGCACAGGTGATGTGTGACCGGTTATCTGTACACATAAAGCATGAAGCGCATCAATACAATGAGAGGGAAGAGGGGTAGCAACAAAGTACCGCTGAGGCATATCAGTATGATACACTACCTTCATGCACACAGGATATTTTCCCGGCCAGCAAACAGATGAACGTGTGTTATATGAGGTGCGTCCGCATACGTATGCAATGTACGTAGATTTGGCAAAGATTTATGTACTCTCAATTGTGTTGATTGTTGTACTTTCTATGCTTGCCAAAATGAGCCCGATGATTGCTGGATTTGGATGGGTGTTTGGTTTGGGTATTGCAGTAATTGGAACTTGGCTGGTGAACGCAATGCATCACAAAAATGTTGCATATCTTACCGATCGCCGCATTGTCCGCTTTGAGGCAGCAACACCATTTGCGACCAACGTTCGTGCGTTAACTTGGGACGAGGTGGTGAAAGTAAAAACCTTTCCGCGTAATGTATTTTGGAAGATGGCGATGATTGGCACGGTTGTGGTGCATGCTGGTTCAACCTATGTGCATACCCACGCGCAAACACGCGAAAATGTGTATACCAACGATGATTTGGACTTGGAACACGTGTTCTACTACAAGGATTTGGGAAATTATATCGATAAAATACTATACATGCACAAACATAGCCCTGAGGAATTGAAGGAATTGCGTCCGTTCGTGCCAAAGCCAGCGGGGCAGAGGTACTAGGATTTTTTGGGTAATTTTGACTTAGTTTCCAGGCTAAAGGCACTTCTCGTTTTTCCTCTGGTCTCCCTCTTGCATTTTTGAGATAAGCCTCGTATACTAACCATCTGCAATAGCTAGTAAGAAGGAGTTTGTACTTGTTCATTGATCGCCCAGCAGTCCGCTGTAACGAAAGGAGTACGAAATCGTAACTCCTCTGGTGATCATTGAAAAAGTCGACTCCCGCAAGGGAGTTTTTTTCTTTCTAGCCAAAAGGAATGCCGGGCCCATAGCTCATCTGGTAGAGCGCATCATTTGCAATGATGAGGTGAGCGGTTCGAGCCCGCTTGGGTCCACAAGTTAGGCTCGATGATAAAATTTTTCGACAAGACCGGGGAACCGGATTGTCTCAAAATTTCATCATCTCGCTCTGCAGAACACTTTGATTCAAGAAGCGCCAAAGTTGCAAAACTTTGACTCTTCTCCGATCAACAATATTTCTTCGTAAGAAGAAATACGAACATCGTGATTCGCTCCTTAACAAGTGAAGAGCATGAATTAATTGTAGGTTTAGCATCTACAGTTTTCGTTTATGTAAACTCATGCAGATAGTGAATGCCTAGGCAATCCGTGCCGAAGAAGGACGCACAAAGCCGCGAAAGTCATCGGGGAGCTGCTACGAAGCGCCGATCCGATGGTGTCCGAATGGGGAAACCCTGCTAGGTTTATACCTAGTGATCTTGAGCTTTTGTTCAAGAAGGGATACGCGCTGAACTGAAATATCTAAGTAAGCGCAGGAAAAGAAATCGAATGAGATTCCCTGAGTAAGCGACGAGCGAAAAGGGAACAGTCTAAACCGGAATTTATTCCGGGGTTGCAGGATCTGAACATTGGATTGTTGTTTCATAATAGAACGCCATGGAATGGGCGACCAAAGAACGTGACAGTCGTGTACATGAAATGAATACAGCACCATACAGAATTCCTAAGTACTTTCGGAGACGGCAAACTCCGTAAGGAATCTGGGGTGACCACACTCCAAGACTAAACACGCGGATTGACCGATAGTGAACGAGTACCGTGAGGGAAAGGTGAAAAGAAGGGTTGAAGACCCCGTGAAATAGTACCTGAAACTATCTGCTAACAAACAGACAGAGCCCGCAAGGGTGATGTCGTGCCTATTGAAGAATGAACCGGCGAGTTATGGTGTACTTCAAGTGTAAGCGGTTGCCACCGCGGACGCGTAGTGAAAGCGAGCCTGAATAGGGCGATTAGAAGTGCGCTGTAGACCCGAAACCGAGTGAGCTAACCATGTCCAGGTTGAAAATGCGGTAATACGCATTGGAGGATCGAACCGTTCAGCGTTGCAAGGCTGTCGGATGAGGTGTGGTTAGAGGTTATATGCCAATCGAACTCGGAGATAGCTGGTTCTCCCCGAAATATATTTAGGTATAGGCTCATGCTAAGCGCAATGGGGGTAGAGTACTGGATGAGTGTCTTGGTCGCAAGGCCAAGCACTTAACCAAACTGCGAATACCGTTGTTGCATGCATGGGACTCAGTACGGCGGAGCTAAGTTCGTCGGGCAAAAGGGAAACATCCCAGACCCTCGTCTAAGGTCTCAAAGATTTGCTTAGTTGGGAAGATAGTTGTCATCCTTAAACACCTAGGAGGTCGGCTCAGAAGCAGCCATCCTTGAAAGAAAGCGTAACAGCTCACTAGCCGAGGATAACAGCGTCGAAAATGTATCGAGGATCAAGTAAATCACCGAAGACAGGGATTTTTATGTATTTTTAAATATATAGGAGTGGTAGGGGAGCGTTCTATGTGCTGTGAAGGCGGCGGGTAACCGAACTGCTGGAGCGAATAGAAGTGCGAATGCCGGTATGAGTAGCGTAAACGAAGTGAGAATCTTCGTCTCCGAATGCACAAGGTTTCCGCACCCACGTTCGTCGTGTGCGGGTTAGGCGACCCTTAGGCGAGGCCATTTGGCGTAGCTGATGGATAACTGGTTGATATTCCAGTCCTTGGGCGAGTTCGTTATTACTTGGGGAAGGACGAATTTGGATAGTGTGTATGCCCGTATTGAATGGGCCATCAAAGCATCAAGATAGTATCTACTGGCAAACCCGTAGAAATGTTTAATCGAGGTGTTATAGCAAGTTTTTTCAGCAATGAAAGAGCAAGACACATGACTTCAGGTTCCTAGAAAAGTTTCGCAAGGAGAACTCGACCAATTCGTACCGATAACCGACACAGGTGTGCTGGTAGAGTATACCAAGGAGAGCGAGAGAAAGTGGTTTAAGGAATTCGGCAAATCTGCTGGGCGTACCTTCGGTATATGCCCTCCTCTTCGCAAGAAGAGGCGCAGAGAAAGAGTTGAGATCGACTGTTTAACAAAAACACAGGTCTGTGCAAACTCGAAAGAGGAAGTATACAGGCTGAAACCTGCCCAGTGCCGGAAGGTCAATTGCGAGGGTGGTATCGTAAGATACTGCTTTCAATCGAAGCCCCGGTGAACGGCAGCAGTAACTATGAACACAGTTGTAGTTATAAAAGTGAGCTATATGCTGGAACGTCCCGATAAACTATACGTAGTCTAATAAACTAACAATCGTATAGGTAGGGATAATCAGCAGGGAAGATCTTTGTAATAAAAGAAACCCTCAGAGACTACACGCTTACTCTTTATGATTCGTCATCATAAAGGATGATATAGTCCGACCTTTATGGAAACATAAAGACTATGCCAGAAATGTGCATAGAACATCAATACATAAAAAGATTGATGTATCAACATAAATGAACTGTTCTATGGTAGCGAAGTACCTTGTCACTTAATTGGTGACGCGCACGAAAGGTCCAACGAGTCTCAAGCTGTCTTGAACCATTACTCGGCGAAATTGAATTGGCTGTGAAGATGCGGCCTACTGATAGTAGGACAAAAAGACCCCGTGAAGCTTTACTACAGCTTGGCACTGGTGTTTTATATGGAATTGTTGAGAATAGGCGGGAGCTTGTATCGCAAGATAGAAGCAATAGTGAAATACCGCTCGTTTTATATAGAATATCTCACTGAACGCGACTGCAAACGTCGCGCAGGACACTGTTTGGTAGGTAGTTTAACTGGGGAGGTTGCTTGCGAAAGGGTATCGCAAGCGCGCAATGGTATTCTTGGTCCGGATGGAAATCGGACTGGAAGTGCAATGGCATAAGAATGCTTAACTGTGAGGCAGACACGCCGAGCAGATGCGAAAGCAGGTCATAGTGATCCTCGTGTGCTTTGTGGAAGGCACCGGGCTTAACGAATAAAAGCTACTCCGGGGATAACAGAGTCATCGCGCCTAAGCGTCCCTAGCGACGGCGCGGTTTGCTACCTCGATGTCGGCTCATCGCATCCTGGGGCTGGAGAAAACCGTGTAAGTGTATTTGTACACACACAAACCTTCTCTCCTTTTCTGAAAAGAAAAGGTAATTAAACAAGCTCAAAACGGAGGAGGCCATATTGCAGGTCCCAAGTTATTTGGTACTATGCAAACATATGGTTGGTTCCGTAGGAAAAGGATGTTCTGAAGTTGATCGAGCGTATATTGCAGGTCTTATCGATTGTATCGATACAAGACCTTCAACATATTGCACGATTAGCAGATACTTTAAGCGGATTTAACGTTCGATCGTCTGGTAGACGAGCGAACTACGCTTCAAAGATCCAAGAACATGCTTCCTCTAACGACTGATTCATGTTTCACCAAGAAACATGATGAGATATATCTGGTTAGTTTCATCACTAACACGCATCGGTATATCACACGGCTTGTATCTGAATACTTTATGGCGACATAAAGCAAAAGATAATGGAATAGTCTTACCCCAAAAGTAATTTTGGAAGGTCAGAGGTCCCAAGGGTTGGTCTGTTCGCCCATTAAAGCGGTACGCGAGCTGGGTTCAGAACGTCGTGAGACAGTAAAATATAAGGCTTTGCTGTCTAAGTTACAGAAAGACGTCTGAATTATATACATTAATCGAATCTGTTATGAATATGTGACGATGGAAATACCATCATAAATCTGACTAATTGCTGGAAACCCTCGTAAATGGATATATACTAGTATAGTATTTGTATACTAGTGAAAATTATATCCCATTGGATTTATTCCAAGCGAGACAATCAGCAGGAAAGACTATGAATATCACTGATGATTATTTTGTAGGATTTGTTGAAGGAGAAGGGTGCTTCTATGTGAGTGTGGTTCCCTCAAAGGAAACGCGCACGGGCTGGCAAGTCATTCACTTCTTTAAAGTATCTCAAAATCCGAGAGGATTGTGTGTACTTAAAGCATTACAAGAAAGATTGAATTGTGGATACATTAAGTCTAATGCATCTACCCATTCTTCTGATAAATCATTAGCGCTTGTTGTTCGAAATATTACTGATCTTCAAACATTAGTAATACCTTTTTTCTCAAGCAAACTTATCATTAAAAAACATGATTTTGATTGTTTTGAAAAAATTGTGCAGTTAGTATCTGCAAAAAAGCATCAAACGTATGAAGGAATGAAAATCATCCTGGAACTTTCCCGATCAATGAACACCGGGAAAAAAAAGTTTAAGGACGAAGACATTCTTAATAGATATGTATAGAATCCTCACAGGCCATATGTCGGACCCGTTTATGACGGAAAGATATGGTCGGATCTCTCTAGCGATAGAGAGGTGCGGTATGCACGATTGCAACATGATAGAGATGTTGCTCTAAACACAAATGTCGGCCTCTATCCACTATCAGCGTTGGAAAATTGAGGGGGTTTGCTCCTAGTAAACATTTGCTACGCCCTACAGAAATGTAGGGATGATACACTTGCTCAAATCGGTGAAATCCTTTACATTACAAGCTATGGTCCCATGGCTGTAAAGGACAATACCGAGGGAAGATGATTGCAGACTCTCATACAGAAGCATATCTTGCTGGTTTTTTTGATGGTGACGGAAGTACGATGATTCAGTTGCGAGAACGAAAGGGAATGAAGTTTCTTTTTCGAATTAAAACACTCGTGGTACTGTATCAAGATACTCGTTATCTTCATATTCTTAAAGACATTCAGTCCTATTTAGGATTTGGATATGTCTATGAAAGAAATGATCACATGAGTGAGTTGAGAATTGAAGGGCACGCTCGTGTTTTTCAATTTCTATCAGCTATACATCCATATGTGAAGTTTAAAACCCAACAAGTAACATATATGCTTCAAGCTTTGAACCTTTTGCAAAAAGAATATTCTCTTCAAGAATTTCTTGTAATTTGTTATTTAGCAGATCAAATATCTGCTTCTAATTACTCAAGTAAAAGAAGAAAATATACTGCGGCATATGTTCAAAACGTATTGAGAGATGCGCAAATCATCCCCGTAACGACTGGAGTTTCACTAAACAAGTGAAACAAAGATGGATCATTATGTATCCATAACACGGCAAGCACCTTCCTTCCTAAATGGAAGAAGGTGAAGGTATAGTCTATCCTTCTGGTAACAGAAGACAAGATGACGAGAGGACCGGAGTGAGGTAATCCCTGGTGTGTCTGTTGTCGCTGTCAAGCGCATCGCAGAGTAGCCACATTACTGTTGGATAACCGCTGAAAGCATCTAAGCGGGAAGCCGTCCCCAAGATTAATTTTCCCAATAGACCCCTCGTAGAAGACGAGGTTGATAGGCAGGCGATGTACGCATGGTGACATGCTAAGTCTACCTGTACTAATCGGTCGATTGAACATAAACGATAACTAGCGAAAACCTATGATATTCTTGCTCTTCACGTTGTGAAGGAGGGAAACCTCCTTTTCCCGGTCTTTCGAGCGGTGTGGTCCGACCTCTTCCCTTTCCGAACAGAGTCGTCAAACGCACCAGCGCCAACAATAATGCTCCCGCGAGGGTGTGTGAAGATAGGTCAAGGCCGGGATTTTTTATGGCAAAAATAGTGATATAGTGTGGGGATGAGTGGGTCAAGAAATCACAATAGCGAAACAGCTCAGGCTCATGTTGATTATTTAGAGGGAAGAATAGACCTCAAGCAACTTGAGGAAATTCTTCATCCCAATGGAAGGCCTGTTTTTTCCCAAGCCGTGATAAAGCGGTTGTCTGGCGAGTTAAAACAACAACGACTTGCTCGCGAAGGAAAGCTTAAGGCAGCTAAGCTTACGCTTGAAACTGCCACGGTGCAATATTTGGAAGGATTCATGTCGCTTCAAACATACTTAGCACTTGTCCATGGAACGTCTTGATTTTGAGCTAGAATTCACAATCTTTCTCTGGTACAATACACACCTACTTGGGAATTGTTGATCTTTGGACAAGAGGTCCGGTTGAGACTTTCCTAAGAATTCCACTGAAAGGGGATTACAAAACTATGCCACGTGCAAAGAAAACTGCGGTCGCAGTCGCCGATACAAAGACTGAAGAAATCCAAGTAAAGGAGGACGTCGCAGTTGCAGAAGCAGTAGTCGATCAAGTCGCTGAAAAAGCTGAAAAAGCTGATAAAGCTGAAAAAACAGCAAAATCTGAAGAGAAAAAAGCGCCAACAGAATTAAAAAAAGAATCCAAAAAAGAAACAAAATCTTCAAAAGTTCCAACCACAATGGAAGAACTTTTAGCATCCGCTTCCACAGAACTTCGAGTTCCAAAAGTTGGTGACGTATTGGAAGGCGTTGTCACAGAAGTGAACAAGCGCGCTGTATTGGTTGATATTGCAGGAAAAACTGAGGGAGTTGTTGCAGAAAAAGAGTTTGATGCAGCAACTGATTTTATTAAAGGGTTGAAGCAGGGTGATACGATTTCTGTGTACGTCACAAGTACAGAAAATGATCGTGGACAAATTTTATTGTCACTGCGCCGCGCGGCAATGAATCAGCGCTGGGACTCACTCGCACAAGCAATGCAAACTGGCGAGAGCGTGGTGGTTCGTGGATTAGAACTCAACAAAGGCGGTATGATTGCTGGTATTGATGGTATTCGTGGTTTTGTTCCAACAAGTCAATTCAGCAAGCAATATATTGGAAAGCTCGAAACACTTATTAACCGTCCACTCAAAGTGAAGGTGATTGAGGTGGATAAAGAGAAGAATCGATTGATCTTTTCTGAGCGTCATGTGTCAGAAGCAGATCTTATTGCACAAAAATCTGCAGCACTTTCTTCGATCACTGTTGGATCGGTGTATGAAGGAAAAGTTTCTGGTGTAATGCCATTTGGCGTGTTTGTCGCACTCATGGTTCCTGTGAGTGGCGCTGAAGGAAAATCAGAAGAAGGAAAGATTGAAGGATTAGTGCACATCAGCGAGGTTTCTTGGGAAAAAGTGGAAGATTTAACCAAGATGTATAGAGTTGGCGAAACCGTCAAGGTCAAAGTATTGACCATTGATGCGGCAACCGGAAAACTCAACCTGTCGATCAAACAACTAAGCGGTGATCCATGGGCAAGTGTGGCAGAAAAATATCCAGAGGGTACTGTGGTTTCTGGAACAGTATCTCGCATTGCTCCATTTGGTGTGTTCGTCACGATTGAGCCAGGTGTGGATGGACTCATTCACATCAGCAAAGTTCCAGCAGGTGAAGAACCAAAGCCAGGCACAAAGATTCAAGTTTCTGTTGAGAAGCTTGAGCCTGAGGTGCGTCGCATGAGCTTGGGATTGGTCTTGAGTGAAGTTCCAATGGGATACAAATAACCAGAGATAACGACACGACAATAAAGGAGAACTATGTCTAAACAACGCATGATTGTGACCGATGACCAGCTTCTTATCGATATGGATCTCTTGTTCAAAGCGATCCGCGAAGCAAATGGTGATTGGGAAAAAGTCGAAAAAGAGATGCGCGCCTATTTAGAGGCAGTGCAGTCGATGGTTGCGCATAATGAATAAGTGTTATTTATAAAAAAGGAGGGTGTATGGGAGAAAGCCTTAGAGTAAAGATAGATGAAGCGTATGCAAAATGGCAAGCAAATAAAAAAGAAACTCCACATTCTGAAGCAGAATGTCAGCAGATGCTTCAAAATTACGCTCAAACAATTAATCCATTATTGGTTGTGGAAATTCGTTCTAAGGGGTATGCGGATCGGGGATATACACATGAGAAAATAGTTGTTGTGCGTATAAATGATCTCACTTTTTTTACAATGAATGTTAGATTCACAAACGAAGGACAAGGATTTTTTACAACACCTGACATTAATGAATGTAAACGAGTAATGGGAGAAGGAATTACAAAAACTGCAAATAAAATAATATCAAGTTAATAATAAGAATGACTGAAATTGAAACGCCGCGGAAAACCGCGGCGTTTTTGTAACGTAGACGTGGTGGCGTGCTACAATCCACTCATGCCAAAGGCACCAACTTCTGTATATATCTGCCAACAATGTGACTACCAATCTCCCAAATGGTTAGGGCAGTGCCCAAACTGCCAAGCATGGAATAGTTTTGAGGAAACAATGGCGCGGCCATCGCAGCGCAGTGCGAGTGGTGTTCGCACTGATTCAAGTTCAAACAGATCAATGGGTGGAGGAGGTGGTTTCGTCACCGTCGTTCCGTATGCATCCGTGAGACAAACAGAAAAGGTGACGCGTGTGTCCACAGGAATGAACGAGTGCGATCGTGTGTTGGGTGGGGGAATTGTTCCGGGAGCGGTGATGCTCATTGGCGGGGAGCCGGGCATTGGCAAGTCGACACTCTTAACTCAAATAGTGATAAATGAGATGCTGAATCAACCTAATTCATATCGCATCTACTATATTTGCGGTGAGGAAAGTCCTGAACAAATTAGTCTTCGCATTGAGCGGATGATGGGAAAAGCGACGAAATCAAAGGAATGGAAGGATCGTTTATCATTTTTACCATCCACTGATGTGGACGCATGTATCGACCAAATCTATCATGAGAAACCGAACCTTGTGATCATCGACTCCATGCAAAGCATGCAAACTTCAGATCTGACCGGAACAGCGGGGTCGGTGGGACAACTCAAGGAAACAACACAACGCTTAACAAACACTGCAAAAGCACTTCACATTCCTATGTTTTTAGTAGGTCATGTCACCAAAGAGGGGACGATCGCGGGTCCAAAAGTGCTTGAACACATTGTTGATACAGTATTAGAACTTAGTGGCGAACGCACTGGCTTCTTCCGCCTGCTTCGCACTGTCAAAAATCGATTTGGACCTACTGATGAAGTGGGTGTTTTTCAAGTTGTGGAGCAGGGAATGCAAGAAGTGGAGAATCCAAGTGCGCTGTTTTTAGACCAAGGATTGAAGGCAACTCCAGGTTCTGCCGTGGTGCCGGTCATGGAGGGTACGCGTGCAATCTTAGTTGAAATTCAAGCACTTGTGGTTGAGTCACAACTTGCTATGCCCAGACGGGTGGGGCGAGGAATCTCGCTTCCACGTATTCAACTGCTGTGCGCCGTTTTGCAAAAACATTGCGGATTACCACTTGGCAACATGGATGTGTTCATTAACGTTGCGGGTGGGTTTGTTGTCCAAGAACCTGCAGCTGATTTGGCCATTGCGATGGCCATTGCGTCATCGTGCACAAACGCGCCGCTTCCAACCGACACCGCGTACGCGGGTGAAATCGGGTTGTTGGGTGAGGTGCGCTCTGTTGGGCTGATTGACAAACGCATCAAAGAATCAAAACGACTTGGATATACGCACGTGATTTCTTCAAAAGATACTAAGTTTTTATCACAACTTGTGCTCGGTTTGCGTAAAAAAACTGCATAATTTTTTCTATCAAAAATAATATCTTGAGATATAGTGGGGTATTCATTGCATCACCCCGAGTAAAGTTATATCGAACACATTTTTTCCTTCAAATGAGAACAAAAAGGGGTTATTCACATACCCTATTTTTCGGTGAAAAACATAATATCTACTCGAGGAAAATGAACACAAAAATAGGTTCTAGGATATGATATTTTTCAAACAAAAAAGATTATAGGATTGACTTTATCTATTTTCGAGTTATACTATCTGGGCAAGAAAAAAAGCATCACTATCGCTGGATGGAGCCACGAATAGCAATGCTTTTTTGAAGACGTCGCTAGATATATAGCGACCATTCCTTGTAAAGACTACACTAACAATTTGCTTACACAGTGTCAAGTACACAAAATGCAATACAACGCTCAATTTTCCCACACGTAGCATCGAAATCTCATGGAGGTTCGGAGGTTGGGCAGGCATCCGAGCTTCCATAAGACTCCGATGCACAGTGCGCGCATTTCAGATATCGACTTGACCAAGACAAAGAAGCGTGGCAGAATGACTGCGAAGAGCTTCTTCTTCATGGAATAGATACAATATATTTCCGTCAGCAAGTCAGGTATATGACATATCGGTGTCCCATGATCGCAAAGTAAAATCAAAAGCATGCACAGTCATGTGCGAAAGGCGTTATGCAAAAAGCAACCGCAAAAAAACAGACAGACGAACTGTCTTTAGATACGTTAATTGGTGATCCCGTTATCACCCAGACGCAAGAGTCTGCACCAGTACAAAGCCCCCCTTCATTACCACAAAAAACAGCACCCCCAGTTATTCCAGTAGTCCCAGTGATGCCAGTTGTGTCACAATCGTCATATGGGAATGGTGGTGGGAACGGCGGCGCACACTACGATCGCCAAAATGATCGTCAGTATGATGGTCGGAGAGGATTCGGCATGAACAGGAGAACTCGCGGACAAGATCAATATGGAGACATGAGTGGGAATGGTGGACAAGTGCAAGATGCGGACATGCCATCCGAACCAGTACACGGAGTATTAGACACCTCGCCAGATGGACATGGCCTATTACGACCAAACTTTTCACCATCTCGTCGAGACGTATATATTAGCTCTTCACAAATTCGCCGCTTCTATTTGCGCCCTGGTGACATGATTGAGGGTGTTGCGCGCGTGCCAAAAGAGAACGAGCGCTACTGGGGTCTTTTAAAAGTTGAAAAAGTAAATGGAAAAGCTGTGGAAGAGATGGAGAAGCGCGTGCGCTTTGAAGATCTCACGCCAGTATATCCAAATGATCGATACACATTAGAAACAGGAAAAGATCCGCTTTCTACTCGCTTAATTGATCTTACGGCCCCAATTGGAAAAGGGCAGCGTGGCATGATTGTGTCTCCTCCAAAAGCGGGGAAAACCACGGTCATGAAGGAGATTTCAACGGGTATTGCAACAAACTACCCAGACTCTCACTTGATGGCGGTGCTTATTGGTGAACGTCCAGAAGAGGTGACAGACATTCGTCGCCACATTGAGGCTATTACCAAAGGGAGGGGTGAGGTTGCGGCAAGTAACTTTGATGAGCCGGCAGATGAACAAACGCGTGTTGCAGAAATTGCACTCGAGCGCGCCAAGCGATTAGTAGAAGACGGTAAAGATGTTGTTATTTTGCTTGACTCTATTACGCGTCTTGCTCGTGCATACAACTTAGCGATTCCAACTTCAGGCCGAACACTTTCTGGTGGATTTGATCCAGCGGCGTTGTATCCGCCAAAGAAATTCTTCGGTGCTGCACGCAACTTTGAAGGACATGGCTCACTTACCATTATTGGTACCGCACTTGTTGATACCGGTTCGCGTATGGACGATTTGGTGTACGAAGAGTTCAAGGGTACCGGAAACATGGAGTTGGTGTTGGATCGTGCCATTGCAGAGCGTCGTATCTACCCAGCTATTGATGTGCAACGTTCTGGTACACGCCGTGAGGATCTCTTGTTTAGTCAAAGTGATTATCAAAGTGTGATTGTGATGCGTCGCATGATTGATGTGCTTGGAAAAGACGAACGCACCTCACTTTTGCTCGAGCGCTTGAAGAAAACCAAGTCAAACAAAGAGTTCTTAGCAAGCCTCAAAGAGGGGTAATGAACGCACACCACACGAGGGAAGAAATTCACGCATTTTTTGCATTGCTTCAAGCATATCTTCGTGTGCGTATCTATACACATTTTTCTCGTTTTGAAGGAGGAAAAGATTTCATTGTTGATCTTTTATACAAAAGGCGAGGGAAGTATGCGCGTCCTTTTTTACATGGTGGCATGATGCTTTTGCTTTTTTTTGCGGTTACCTTTGGCCCTGTTGTATTGAAAAAAGTAGAAGCGGAGAATCAAGTTTCTGACGTACTTCCTTCTGGAGTTTTGACTTCTGTAACGGATTATGGGCAAGGACTTACTACGCTTCAAGGAAAAGAGGTGGCGGAGTTTCGTGGGGGAGAAATTATTGAGCATGAAGTAAAAAAAGGTGAAACGGTTGCGTCGATTGCCGAACTTTACAACCTAAAGACATCTACGCTTTTGTGGCTCAATGGACTGGATGAGAAAAAACCAAACATTAAAGAAGGACAAAAACTCAAGATTCTTCCGGTTGATGGTGTATTACATAAAGTCAAGCGTGGTGAAACGATTTACTCTATTGCAAAAAAATATGGACTTGATGGAGCTGCGGCGCAGGGTATCGTGAACTATCCGTTTAATACGTTTGTGAATGATGAAACTTTTGCGCTTGCAGTAGGGCAAGATCTCGTGGTTCCAGATGGTGTAATGCCAAAAGACGATCTTGTACCAGCATCATCCATTGCACGCGTGCTTACGCCAAATGCTGGGGCAATATCGGCAACAGGCCAGTTTGTGTGGCCTGCGCAAGGCGTGATTACGCAAAACTTCCGTTTTTACCACAAAGCAATTGACGTGGCAAACAGAAGTGGAGGAAACATTTTGGCGGCAGACTCTGGAAAAGTCATTATTGCGGGATGGATAGATAACACAGGATATGGAAACCGCGTCATGATTGATCATCAAAACGGGTATATTACGTTGTATGCACACTTGTCGTTGATTCAAGTGCAGGTTGGGCAAACGGTCAAACGTGGTGATGTGATTGGACAAATGGGAAGTACGGGAAGAAGTACGGGAACGCACCTTCACTTTGAAATCCGACATGGCGGCGTGCATGAGGATCCGTTGCAGAGATTAAGGTAGAAATCATGCAGCATCTTTCAATGAAGGGCTGCATGTATTCATTTCAACATACTCATGATTTCTTCTCGAGATAATGTAATCGAAATACAGTACAATGCGACATAGAGGAACACAACAATGATCGATACAGCGCAGATCTTGGTAAAAGCAGGGAATGGGGGAAACGGAAGTCTCTCGTTTCGACGTGCCAAGTTTATGCCTAAAGGCGGTCCCGATGGGGGGGATGGTGGCGATGGTGGATCGGTGTATCTTGTGGGTGACAAAGACATCAACACACTTCAACTGTTTATGGGGAAGCAAAAGTTTGAGGCAACTGCGGGTGGCGATGGAGCTGACAACAAGAAACATGGGGCAAATGGTCAAGATTTGGAAATAAAGGTTCCGTTAGGGTGCATTATTACCATTGAGAAAGACGAAACAAAAACTCCTCCAAACAACTCAAAAAAGTATTCTGCAATTGATTTGGCGACCATGCGTAAAGAAGTGGTGAGTGCGCGCATGGTGAAGGCTGGAATCGATACAACCATTGAGCCAGATGAAGAGGGAAGTGAGATTGAGGAAGATGATCTTCCAGAATTTGATAAAGAAGTGGTACAGAGTGGTCCATGTGTAGTTGGTGAGATTTTGAAAGATGGCGAGCGATTGTGTATCGCAAAAGGCGGCAAAGGTGGACGTGGGAACGTGCATTTTAAGAGTAGCACGAACCAAACGCCTATGTTTGCAGAGTGGGGAAAGTATGGGCAGGCGTATGCCATAACGTTGGAGTTGAAGTTGCTGGCGAATGTGGGGCTTGTTGGATTTCCTAATGCGGGGAAGAGCTCGCTGCTGGCATCCCTTACCAAAGCGCGACCTGAAATTGGGAACTATCCATTTACCACGCTTTCGCCCAATTTGGGTGTGGTGGTTGCAGATGATGGCGTGCGTTCGTTGGTCCTCGCAGATATTCCTGGGTTGATTGAAGGCGCCGGAAGCGGTAGGGGATTGGGACACGAATTTTTAAAGCACGTTGAGCGTTGTTCATTGTTGCTCATGGTATTAGCGATTGATGACGCGGTATTGTATGACGCTGAAAAAAACGAAGGCGAGAAGGCAGCTTCATTGAAAGATTCATACGCAATTTTGCGCAAAGAACTGGAGTCATACAACGAGGATTTGTTGAAGAAACCTGAGGTGATCTGCATCAATAAGGTTGATGTGTATGACGAGGAACTGCGCAAAGCAGTTGCAAAGGTTTTTCCACATGCGTTGCATATTTCTGCAGCGACGCATGAGGGATTGGAAGAGTTGAAGAAGAAGTTGTTTGAGTAAAAATTCCTGTTGATGTTCGTACAATGTTCGGGTAATCTGAGTGAGATGCCCAGATACTCAACACATCTCATTCGATATGTTCAACATCTTCGTGTATTGGGAAACACATATAACGAAATTCAGTCGATTGTTGGGAAAAAATTTGCAAAAGGAACATTATCTGATTGGTGCAGGCATCTCCCCTTATCACCAGAGTTTCGTGAAAAAGTGAGGGTGTTGAATCAAAGAAGTTGGCTAAAAGCGCGAAAGGTTTCGCAGTTTAATCGGAACAAAAGACGCGAGGAAATTATTCAAAAAGTTACAAAACTTAATGAACCAATTGCAAACAGAATAAACGATCCAGAAATCGCAAAAATTGCGTTGGCGATGTTATGTTTGGGGGAGGCGTCGAAATCAAAAGATGGGAAAGCACGCCCTTTTTGCCTTGGAAATTCTGATCCAAGAATTATTATTCTTTTTTTATCGCTCTTGTATAAATTATTTCATGTTTCTTCAGATAAAATTCGATGCACAGTTCAATGTAGAGCAGATCAAGATATTGAATTTCTTATGAATTTTTGGATTGAAAAAACGAAAATTCCAAGAGAACAGTTTTATAAGGCAAGAGTTGATCCTCGAACTATTGGGAAACCTACTCTCCATAAAAACTACATGGGGGTGTTAAAAGTTGATGTTTTACAAAGTGGAATTCAATTTGACTTGGAGTCTTTATCGCAGATGGTTTATAATCAGGTTCTAGTCAAGTGGGGCCCGTCGTATACCGGCTCAATACTCCTGGCTGGCAGTCAGGAAAAAGGGGTTCGACTCCCCTCGGGTCCACAGGGCATTGGTAGATGAGCTATCTAATTAAGAAGAAGGACTTTATGCATGGCCATCCTGAAACATATCCAATGTCTTCATCTGAGATAGTGGAATTTATAGAAGTGTTTTGGATATTCATAACAGAAAAATTAGGGATAAAAAAATAATCTTGGGCCCGTAGCTCATCTGGTAGAGCGCTGCATTCGCATTGCAGAGGTGGTCGGTTCGAGCCCGATCGGGTCCACATTTTTATGAAAATGGCATATAATAGCGTTATGTGTCCACGTATTATGAAGCTGAGGGTAATATGAATGAACAATTATCTTATGAAGAAGCTCAAGAAGAAGCATTGGGAGTTCGTGAAATAGCACTGGAAATTGTAGATGATGAATTACAGGAAAAATTTTATTGGCTCACAGACCATGACAATATATTAAGTTTAGGTTTATCACAGTTACTTTCAAAATTTTCTCGACTAAGAAACCCATCATCAACACATTATGAGAAGGCATCGGAAAGATACGATAGGCTTGCGGGGTTCAAAGGACTCCAAAAGTTTATATCAAACACGAGGTGAATATCGGAGGTGAAATTGAGTACTGTTTCACAACAAGCAGAAAAATATAAAGGAAGAAAACCTGAGACTCTTTCAGAGAAAGAATGGGATGAGTTGTTTGTACTTGCTATTGAGGTTGGAAAAGAAATGTCTCCACAAGCAGTTCTCGAGAGAATAAATTTTTTGCTTGGTGGATCTGAACACACTCCACTTCGCACAATTCCGGATGAGTTTACAACAACACTGTGGCGTTTGGTTGGAAGGGGAGTATTGCATTATCCTGTACAAACACAATATGTTATCAAGCACCTCAAATAGTTCGCAAAATATGCTACAGTACTCATATGAAGAGGGCAGGTGCACTACGACGCATTTCATTAACACATCGATCCCAAGCAGGTCTTACTCTCACCGAAGTGCTTGTTGTCGGCCTCATTCTTGCAATCCTCATTATCACAAGCCTCATTAATGCGCCCAAGTTTATTGCTCGCGCAAACGATGGAAGAAGAAAAAGTGACCTTGAAGCCTACCGCATCGCGCTCGAACGATATTATGAAGAAAACAGCAAGTGTTACCCGGATGCTTCATTGTTTTCCGAATGCAACTCCATCACGGCCTTTTCTCCATACCTTCCCAAAGTGTTGTGCGACCTGCAAACAAAAAAACCGTACACCTACATCAAAGAAAATTGTTCGACCTACAAGCTCTATACAGCACTTGAAGATTCCACGGACCCCGATATCACGAAGCTCGGATGTGCCAGCGGGTGTGGTCCGGACACAAACGGCGATGGAAAAGGGGATTACAACTATGGGATCAGCAGTGGCAATACGAATCCGGGGAATCCGATAGGCACGGGTGTCGGCGCAACATGTACGATCAACAGGATTCCAAATAGGTGTTACCCAAATCTCTGCAATACCTGTTGTTCGGGGAATGGGTACAGATGCAGTGCAGCCGGAACACTCTGTATTCCAGATGTGGCGTGCCAATGATTAATGAGGTGTTATGAACGTGAAACACACAGCGAACGCAATCTATCAACGTGGCTTTACTCTAATGGAACTCATGGTGGTGATGGTCATCATCGGGATTCTCACCACGATTATTTCGGGCAACTTTGTACAGGCGAAACTTCGCGCTCGTGATGCACAACGCAAAAATGATCTTGCACAAATGCAACGCGCAATGGAGGCGTACTACAACGATCACGGAACCTACCCATCGTTTGTTGTTGCGAATATGGCGTGGGGGGCGCCGTTTACTGACTCGGCAACCAGTGTGACCTACATGAATCAGCTTCCGAACGATCCGCAGCAGCCTGTCTCGCAGTTTTCGCTCCTTGTCAGCACGGACGGCACAAAGTATCATCTCCTCGCGCATCTAGAAAATGATAAGGATGAGGATAAGACGACAGAGTCAAATGTGACGACGCGATTTTGCGGGTCACAGAGCTATTGTAATTACGGCGTAACGAGTACAAATACATCGTTATCGGAGGTGTTGCAATGAAAGACGTGCGCGGCTTTACACTCATCGAACTTCTTGTCGTTATCACGATCATTGGCACCTTGGCAGGCCTTTTGTTCTCCAACTTTTCCGGCGCGCGTGAACGCGTCCGTGACGCCAAAAGGAAAAGTGATCTCACACAAATCAAGAGTGCGCTTCGTTTGTATTACAACGATTACCAAAAGTACCCGCCGGAAAACAACTCGAAGATTTCTGGATGCGGATTGGATGGGACATCCAGCTGCTCTTGGGGGAGCGCCTTCTACGGCGGCGGCGTACCAACAATCTATATGAACCAACTGCCGGCTGACCCACTCAGCTCGCAGTCATACGTCTATACACGAATCAACGACGATTCGTATAAGCTTACTGCAACACTAGAAAACGCTAGCGATGACTCTGCCGCAAAAAGTCAAATCGCGTGTGGAGTACAACAAGGATTAACGGTTGTGAAAACCTATATGGTGTGTCCGGACTAGACAGAAAATTTTTCATGCCACAGGAATGTCTTATGGGTTCTGCGCAGGTGACGGAGCAGGACTTGCTTCCAGCCCCAGGTCTTTCGGTAGTCGAATCTGCCCCTCAATCTTTGGAAATGGTGATGGGGAAACTTTTGCTTTTGGCGACGATTGCGACGATACCGTAGGAGCTGTTTGCTGTTTGGACTTGATCGTGAAGTTTGCGATCTCCTGTTGGACCTTGGTGTACTCCTCACTGTTTGCAGGGAGAAGCATGAGCGTTTTCTTTAATGCTTCCAGCGAGAGCGTATCGTCGCCTTTCTGCTTGTAGGCGTTGGACAGATTGTACTGCGCGTTTGCCCAGTCCGGTTTGAGCTCTGTAGCCTGTTGGAATACGCGGATGGCCTGTTCATAGTTCTGCGTACTAATGTACACACTGCCCAGGTCAATCCGGAGCGCCGGGTTTGACGGATCAGTTTGAATTGCGCGGACATAGGCCGCAACTGTCCACTGATCTGCCCCTTGCGCAACCGAGATAAGTGCACGGTAGATGGTCGCAAGCGTTTCCCAGTTTATGGTCTTTCGCGGATCTAACTCGGTAGCGGCCTTTGCCTCACGAATGGATTGTTGGATAAGCTGCGGAATGTTGTTTCTGTCTTCCCGTGTGGACTGCGGGTTGCGTGCGATCGCATCTGCAACAAGGAAGTTTGTTGAGGCAAATGCGCGCCGGAAACGATCCACAAACGGCTCCATCTCGACCACGCGGGACTGCAGAGTATACGCCTTTGCGCCGTCATTCTGCTGTGTGGCGAGAAGCGATTGGTAAAAAATCATGTCTGCGGCGTAGATCTTCCCGTAGAAATACCCGTTTATGCCGACCAAACCAAACAGGAGAACCGCGACACCGATCGCAAGGATCTGCGAGGCGAGGTGTTTTTCTGCCCGTGGCGTTGATTCCGGTTCGATGAGCTTGATTGCAAACAAATGCAGGATCATGTCCGAGATCCGCGCATCTTTTTCTCGCTTCATCGTCATCACAAGTGATATGGTGAGGAGAAAAAGCTGTGTGTACTGCGCGATATTTGCAGGGAAAAGGAGAAACTCAATAAACAGCACGCCGATACCGAGTGTTAAGGCAATAGTCGAGGTGCTGAGTGGAAGAGCCGCGCGTACAACCGCGAGCGCGAACATCACCCATGCGACAAATCCGAGCACACCAAGCGTCGTGATGACTTGGAGCAACTCGGTTCTTGCAGTGGTGAATCGGACGTTCCAGATTTGCCTGAGGAGATTCATCTCCGGTGGCCTGAATTGTGTGAAGGCTGAAAGGTATGACTCTGGTCCAACACCGAGCAATGCAGTCTTGGGATTTTTCAAGATGTCAACCGCGATGGACCAGCTTACAGAGAACGGAGGGAATATTGGGTGCGATGGTTTTGAGGGAAGCATGAAGAACACATGAAGCATGAGTGAGATCCCAAGAAATACGGACAACGCTACGTGCGTGACACGCGATGATTGTGTCTCTTCTCGTGTTGTTCCTCGTGCTATTTCTCCACGGAATGCTTCCGCGAGGTGTGCAACACCGAGCGGAACGAGGAATAGGGCGCCGGCGAGCATGGATCCGGTGGGGTGGAATAGCCCCTGAGTGCCAGTTCCAATCTTCAATACACTATTCAGAAGAAAGGTGGAGCCGTACCCCAATTGTTCGGCAACCATAAGGAGTGTAGAAACGAACGCCCCACCAGTGGCGCAGATCAACAACATCGACGTACGGATGGTTTTTAGAAGCGAGGGGAGCAAAATAAACGCACAGAGCAATGCGACAAACATCAGCGTTCTGCCGGTCAATGCCTCATATCGGTATGGTGTGGCCAGGAGTGCGGAGAGTACGACCGCTGCCAAAAGACCAAGTGCGGGAAGAGTTACTGGAGTGACGGTAAACCGGAATGTTTTAGTAACAAACGTTTTAACTGCAAAGGATACAAGAATGATCGACGTGAATACAACGAGAAGTGCGTGTTTTTGTGTGTCAAAGAAGTCCGGCGTGACGGGGAGAAAGAACACTGGTATGAGTGTGGCGAGGGCATATACCGCGCCGACCGCAATACGATCAACACCGCGAGTCACGCTATCAACGAGGCGCTCTGTGTTGATCGGCATATCGTACTCCTTTCACACACTATTATTTATTCAATTTCCCACCACGTGATGTCTAGTGGGGAGTTGGGGGCAACGGTTGACGCGACAGTAAACCCCCTACCAGCTTCCTTATTTTTGACGTACAACGTAAGATTTTCCGGATTTTTCTCTGCGTTCACGTACAGTTGTGTTGTGTCTTTCACCTGTGTGTATGGAACAAAAACCTCGGTTTTTCCAGCCTCAAACATCACAGTTCCGCGCGTCGCGTTCTTCTCGGTTTCCCCTTGAACGGTCTCCTTTGTTTTGCCGTTTTGTGGTTCAGCAATCATCGCGGCGGATGTTCCGGTCGCTTGTTCAGTCGGGAGCAATTCCATGGGGTTTTTGACAGGTGCCACCTGCGTTGGATTTGACGCACCCAGCGATGTGGCGTGAGCAAAATCCTGATCCGCGAGCTGTTTCATCTCCGGTTTAATGGCAGAGGTTGTTTGGTAGATGTGGCCGCGGCTTGTGTATCCGGACGGATCATTAGGGTTTATGCCGATGGCGCGGTTGGCCGCTTCCAACGCTTGATTGAGGAGGACGATGATCATCTCCTTTTCCTTAGGTGTTTGTACCTCGCTGGCATTGGAGAGATTGACTGCTTTTTTGAGGAAGCCGTTGGCGAGTGAGATCTCGTACTCAAACGTTTGTGATGCAGGAGAGGCTATGGGTTCTGCCTGTGCGGCTTGGATGGTTGCGCCTGATGTGTCCGACGGTACGGCCTGCGTGAGTTGTGCCTGTAGAGCCTCCACAGCAAGAGGAGTGGTAAGCTGCCGGTTGAGCTGGATTGCACCGACCTTGGTGATGCCATATGCGCTGGCAATGGGGGCGACGAATAACACAAGGTACATGGTGCTGAGTTTTGCGGTGCGAAGCAGTGTGGTATTGGAGTGTGTAGTATGTGGGACAACAGATGAAACGACCGGTGGTTGCCTCTGGGACAACGGAGAGCATTGTGGGGGAGTGATGAGTGGGGTTTCCACAACAACTTGAGTAAGTGGCGTTTGCATAATTCTATAGTACGAATAGCTAGGGGTGAATGTCAAGCGGGCGGGTGAGGTGAGGGAAATGGTTCTAAAAAGCGGGATGAGGAAGTGCGAGATGATTCTCGATGGTATCAACACGTTCTTTAAGCGAAAGGATCTCGCGGTCAGCGTATCCCGTAAGAATATTGAGGTTTTTACGTGTTTCTCGGTGCTCCCTCATAATGAGTTTTGTGAGTTTTTTGTTTACAGTCTCGATTTTTTCATTAAGTTCTTTATGTACTATTTTTAGTGTTTCACTAAGTTCTCCATAAAACCTATCGATTTTTCCGTCAAGATTGGCATACATATGATCGATTTTTCCATCAAGCCCTACAATCTTTTCATTAAACTCTAGTCGGATGTTTCGCTCTGACTGTTGTACTGACTGCTCAATCAGGGGAGGAACGACTTCCTGTATAACGTCTTTCATGAGCATGCGGATATCTGAGAGATCTTGAGGAGTGAGCATTGTGCGGGTACTGTACCAACGGATCGTTGGTTCTACAAGAGGACGAACAGCATCAAAAGAGCACAGAAATACCGCAATTTGTGCGGGATATCTTGAGAAGCGAGAAGTGGGGAGATACGAAGTTTTGTGGTAGAGTAGACCGTGTATATCCAGGAACTTGAAACTTGTGAATGAGTATATGAATCAGAAAGTGGTCTTTACACTTATCGCAGTGAGTTCTATCATCATTTTTCTTTTGCCGCTTTTTAAACCAGGAGCGATGGCTGGGCACGACGCGGGTTATCACTATACCCGGATTCAGCTTTTTACGAATGCCCTTAAGGAGGGTCAGTTTCCGGTGCGCTGGATCGAAGGACCAGTACCAGGACTTTCTCACCCGCTTTTTCTTTTTTATCCATCTCTTTTTTATTATGCAACAGCGATTTTTATGTTTATAGGACTCTCGTATGTACATGCCGCATATGTAACACTTGCAATAGCGGCGATGTTGGCATGGGTTGGCATGTATGTGTTAGTTTTTCGATTCATGAGTGACATGAATGAGTTAGATCGATTACTGAGACCATATGTCGCGGCATTTTCTGCGATATTGTTTCTTTTTACCCCGTATAGAATAAGTCAATTATATGTCCGTGCGGCGTATGGAGAATTTCTAGCAACCTCCATGATTCCTTGGGTATTTTTTGCATTCCATCATTTTTACAATCGGTATGCCAATTATAAAAATATTATGATCCTTGTCATTTCTCTTAGCGCGATGTTTTTAGGCCATCAACCCACAGCGATGATGGTCGCTTTCCCCTTGTTTCTTTGGATTATTTTTCAGAGTAAACTATGGAAAAATTCAAATGCGAGACTGTGGTTATCACTTTCGATTGTGGGACTTACGACCACAGGTCTTTTAGCTTGGTTTCTCCTTCCGCTTGTGAGTGAAAAAAATTTTATTCGATCACAAAATCTCACCAATAGTTATTACGATTTCCGACAACATTTTGTTTTAGTAAAACAACTTATATATATGCCTTGGGGATATGGCGTTTCTGTGCGAGGACCAAACGACGGCATGTCATTTCAGGTTGGCATTGTTAATTGGGTCGTGATTGCGGGAATCATCGTACTATTTTTGTATCACACCTACAAACATCATGATCACAACCAGTACAGCGTTTTCTTTTTCATTATTTTTCTCTATTCGCTATTTATGTCAATTGATCTTTCCGAACCTATTTGGGAGCGCTTTAGTGTTATACAGTTCGCACAATATCCCTGGAGGTTTTTAGGAATCGCGAGCTTTGCGACGGCAGTGTTGGGGGGAATCGTTTTGTCTTATATTTTTCAATACGTTCATAAAAATAGACAATATCTTTTTTTCTTCTTGTTTCTTCCAATCCTTTTCAATCTTAAATATCTTGCTCCCGCAGCGTACCTATCAGATACAACGTTTGACCTTGGCAATCCCGCACTTGCCCAGTATACAAGTCCAGAAAATCCACTTTTTGGGGTCGAACTCGCATATCTCCCTCTTTGGGTACAGGAAGTGGATAGTTCTCCCACAAATCCTCGATTTCAAATCAAGTCTGGAGATGCAACGATAAGTCCGATTTTAGATACCATAACGCGACAAATTTTTAAGATTTCAGCAAAAACTCCGGCAACGGTCAGGGTCAATACGCACTATTTTCCGGGTTGGATGGCAACAGTTGTGACACGGGATACTGCAAATCAAACAGTCATTCCTGGGTACAATAATTCCTTTGGTAACATGGAGATAACTGTTGAACCTGGGGAACATACCGTTACGCTTGCCTTTACCAAAACACCAATTCGTCAGTTGGCCGACGGGATTTCGTTTGTTATTGCGCTGGGGCTTGTCGTATTGAGCATCTCGACCTTCTGGCTCAAACGGTTTTGGTCGAAAAATAAAGGCGCCACCTCGGTCGCTTTGCGATACCATAAAAAAGCATCATTGAATGTTCCTCGACGTAGAAAGTAGTCTCCTTGTTTTTCTGCCGCCAACCCATATTCAAGTTGTATGAGATTTATAGCCTTACGATAGTTTGATTCAAAAAAGAGGCGGGCGTTAAGTGCTGATGAGTTTGGCGGTTGGATTTCTATAGATAGTCTGTTTTCGCTTGCTGACGAGGATGCGTCCTTCTTTATGAGTCGATACACAATCCCGTGTAGTTCTAATTCATACGTTTGCGGAATATACGCTGGCGAGATTGTATTACCATATACTGGTTGAGTAAGGAGATATCCCGTCACAAATATAGGTTTTTCACTGTTTGCATCCGCAAATTGCTCTAAAATTCTTGTGAACTCGAGTTCATCTGAAAAATTCGGCATAGCAACACTTTCGGATTTTTGAGTTTGAAAAAGTTTTGATGACGGGGTTCCAAGGTCGGTCATCTGCAGATTATTCCGATACCACGCCTGGCCATAATACATCGTAAAATCTATAGGGATGACGTTCGTTTGTTGTTGTATGTTTGATAAAGCACTTGGAGAACGATCGGCATGAATCTTTGAACTCTCATGCGCGTACACTGTTAAGGCGTTAAATGTTTCTCCACCTCCAAGAAGTACTGCATCTTGCGGAAGATCACGATAAAGATCGGTTATGTATTGGCCTGAAATATCTACATGTGCTCGTTGCCACATGCGAGGAAACCAGAGAAAAAATGGTATAACTGTAATGAAAAAAATGCCGATATCATATACTGTATTTTTATAACGATCATGAATAGTTTGAAGAGTTATTCCCATAAACATGATCAAGACAATAAGACTCGTAATGAACCAGCTATCTCGATTTCCACTAATATAGAGGCCTGCAAATGATACGTTCGATACAATGATAAATAGCCAATACATACATGCCGTACGGTTCATTTTAAATAAAATGATCGCACCAATCACCGCAAGTATTGTGCCTATTCCGAGTGTGTTTATAAGCATGAGATATCCAAACCGAATCCATGCATCGGCATAAATCGCCAATGATCCAGTAAATCCATTGACCACCATGGATGATGCGATCGAAAGTCCACCACCACTGACGTGTTTTATAAACCGTGTTGTCGTAGAAGGATCGCTCCAATTAAGAAACGGATGCCTTACAGCAGCAAGAGGAAGGTAGCTATACAGTACGATGACGACAATTCCTGCAATAATATACAGTGTGTAACTTGCGAGTTGGCGGTAACTTTTATAAAAAAGTGCGGGTATCACCACAATGACAGTGGGGCTCAAACCAAGTCCAAGACCAAGCATGACTCCAACAAACCACCACTTTGGTTTTTGTTCCAACGCGAGGTAGCTTATAAAGATGATAAAAAAGTTGGTGAGCGCATAGGTTTCTACGTTGACAGCTTGTGACCAAAAACTATAGGAGAAAGCCAAAAAGAGTATTGTAGCAAACGCGAGAATCATCGACATACGCCCTAAATTTTTTCGCAATTGATTCGTATATTTTTCAACAAAAAAGTAGATGACAATGATTGTCCCAACTGATGCAATAACAGAAAGAAGCCCTAAACGCCACGCAAGTGTGCTCATGGGAATCAGGGCAAAAAGGTGTCCCAAAAGCACATATGTGGGAAAACCCGGTGGATGTGGAACTCCCCAATTCGCCGCAGCCGCAGCAAGAAGTCCGCTATCTCCTAATCCGATACTCGTAGGTAATGTTATGACCATCGTAATGAGTATTACGGTAACTATTACGATGGTGACAATGTTTTTCATAGAACTCATTGCAATAGATTCTTAAGATTGTTCTGTGCTTGCCAAAACCGTGGTTCTAGAATCAGTGCTTGTTGGTACGCTTCTACCGCTTTTTCTTTTTGTTCTGATTCTGTGTAATAGACACCTAGGGTGTACCAAGCCAAACTGCTTTGCGGATGAATGATGGTCTCATGTTCCCAAAGGGTGATGGGTGACTGCCAATCTCGGTTGCGAATCATGGTGCGGGTAGCATAAAGAAGTGCTATAACGATGATCGTTATCACATAGATTTTATGAAATCGTATGAAAGATAAAAACCAGCCGAGGATCAGTATCCACCCAAAGGATGCCATGTACAAATACTTCTCTGCGATTGCTGTCCCTTGGGGGAAAATATAGAGTATCGGTAGAAGTGTGATAAAAAACCATCCGATAGAAAAAGTAACCAGTGGATATTTTTTTCGTAGGATTACTGCACTGTAGAGTAAGATCATCATGACGACGATCGAAAAGAGAACCTCTGGATCAAAAATGGATTGATTGAGGATTGCTGTCTGATTTGAATATGGTGTCATAAATGCCTCGAATCCAGGCACCACGATGTGATTATGCGAGAGCGTGATTGGCACAATGAGTAGCTGTAGATATTTGATAATCATCTTCGTCATCGTAAGCCAGGTGTGATACGGACTGAACGCAAGATAATCACCGCGAGAAAGCCCCACACCCAAGAAAAACCGAACAAAAAAATACCCTCCTACACCCAAGAAGTATGGAAGAATCTTTCTGAAACGCTCGAAATGGGTATGTTGGATGTGATATCCCAAGGTGTACTCATATAACAAAAGTAATAGGGGGAGTGTTAAGGTCATCTCATAGGTAAAATACGCAAGAAATGCAGATGTGATGGAGATGAAAGAGAGGAGATATCGATGCTTTTTCTCACTAGATTGTCTATCGGTGATCATAAGGTAGCAGAAAAAGCTTGCCAACATGGAGACGACACCAGTCATTTCCATAGAAGCCGCAATATAGGTGATGGATTCGGTGTGGATCGGATGAAGACCGAACAAAAGCGCGGCAACCATGGGGGTTTTGGGGCTTTTTGAGTTAATAAACCTGAAAGTAATTGCATATACCAACATCGTAGCGCTCAAATGAACAAGTAGACTGTGAAGGTGGTAGCCTGTGGGATTTACTCCAAAAAGATGATAATACACCAAGTACAAAACGCCACGGATTGGTCTGTATACTCCTGGTTGACTTTCAGGATTAGCACCGAACAGAAGCTTTCCGACATTGCTCCAGCTGCGGGTGAGATTCCAATTTTTAATGAAGTATTGATCGTCAATCACGAATCCATTGCCCAGCATATTGGTATAGACCACCGTTGTTGCCAAAAGAATCAGGGCGAGCTGTATCCATTGATTACGAAATAACTTCATGTTCGTTGGATTTTTAGACTGAAAAGGCGAAACTTTATTCATCTCCCTCTCTTATGGTTTTTCCCAAAACCCCGGTTCGGCAGCCGCTGCTTTTTGATAATACTGGTCCGACACATCACTGTTTCCGATCTGCCGATATACCCGCCAGAGTGACGCATACCCCACGGCGAAACCAGGATTGATCACAGTAGATCCCTCATATTGTTGTATTGCCTCTTGATATCGTTTTGCACCGAAATATGCGTTACCTAGAGCAAATCGCGCATAGGCATTTTCTGTTGGTGCCGCAAGAACGTCTTTTTGCCAAAGTGTGATGTCGTCGCTCCAATCTTGATTGCGCATAATGGTACGACCGGCATAAAGAAGCATAATGACAGTAATACCAGCAATAGTATGAATTCTATATTGTGTATATGCACGATATAATGAAGATAATGACCAAGAAAGAAAAAGGATAAACCCAACACTTGCGACATAGAGCATGCGTTCGTTCATGATTGATCCTTGAGGAACGAAGCCTAATACCGGTAGAAGTGCGATAAAAAACCATCCGATAGAAAAAGTAATGAAGGGATGTTTTTTTCGTAAGATAACTGCGCTATACAGCAAAGTCACGATGAGACTGATCGAAAAGAGAACCTCGGGATCAAGAATGGATTGATTGAGGATTGCCGCTGTGCGATATCCGCGGTACACAAATGCTTCGATGCCCGGCGCAATACTATGATTTTGCACAAGTTGTATGGGAAAGATCATTACCCAAAGATACTGAACAAGTACTCGCGTCATGGTAAGTGCGGTCAGATGCAGGCTATCTGCAAGATATACACCACGCGATGTAATTGATAAGAGGAAAAATCGAACAAAAAGATACATTCCCGCGCCCAAAAAGTACGGAAAAGTTTTTTTGAGGCGATCTGCATGAGTTTGATGTTGCTGGTCCAGTGTGTACTCATATAACAAAAGTAATAGGGGGAGTGTTAAGGTCATCTCATAGGTAAAATACGCAAGAAATGCAGATGTGATGGAGATGAAAGAGAGGAGATATCGATGCTTTTTCTGTAAAGATTGTCTTGTACCAATCGTGAGATAGCAGAGAAGGCTTGTCAGCATAAATACGACGCCTGTTTCATCCATACTGGATGCAATGTATGTTATTGCTTCGGTATGAACGGGATGAAGACCAAAAAAGAGCGCGGTCAATAGTGATCCAATAGGCTTCATATATCCCAAACGCACCATGGAACCAGCTATGAGAAATACTAAGATTGTTGTTGTGAGATGGATAATCAGGGCATGGAGATGGTAGCCGTATGGATTGACGCCAAAAAGGTGAAAATATACGTTGTAGAGTATTCCGCGGATTGGCCGATATACCCCATCATGTCCACGTGGAACACTTCCCCTGAACGCTTCTCCAATCGACGGATGATAGCTCCCAACAAACACGTGGTCATCAACAGTAAATCCGTTACGAAACATGTTAGCGTAGACCACCGTTGTTATAACCAAGATAAAAATGGCATAAAACATGTTGGGTTTGAAAAAAACGTTCATAGCACTTTCAAACTTGTAACAACGGAATCAAATACGCGCATTTCCGGAGCGTTCCCCGGAGAAACAGTCGCAAGAACGACGACATTCGACTGGAATAAGAAAAACTGCATTGTGAACACATTGTCTTGTTCGAATATACGCACATATGCCAAATCAAACGATGGTATTTTTGCGGGACCTTGATTCATAAGTTTTCCATCAAGTAATGTGTATGTATTGATAAATGTTTCCATTGAAATGTTTGTCGGGCGAGATTTACGTACAAAGGACATGGTAAAAACGGATTTTTCATCTTGTAACAGCACAGTGTTTCCTTGAGTCTTCAGTTCCCAGTTTTTGTTAGGATAAGAAAAACTCATTCCGTTTCCCTTATACGATATTGTTTCTTCCGCAGAGGCAGATGGCGTGGCGGATTGTAAACTTCCCAGAAAATTTTGATAGTTGTGTTTTACTATCGCATCATCTGGAGCAAGTGCTAACGTTTGGACAAAAGCTTTTTTGGCCTCCTGAGGTTTTCCTGTTTGAGCGTAAAAAATTGCTAGTCGATGGACAAATTCTGGGCTATCTGGTGGACCTAACTCAATTGAACGATTCAATGCCTGAAGTGCACGATCCATCTGTCCTCGTTCCTGCCACCAATTACCGAGTAATTGATATGCGGCAGCATAGTCATTTCGAAGGAGGCGATAGGCATTTTTATAATTACGCTCTAAATAATATGGCTGTTTGCCAAACGTATAGGTATCTAAAAGCGTGTCATTTGGCAACTCTTTACCCCCTTTTGGTACTACTTTTAAGAGAAGGCCGTGCGGCACAAGATCGTATTTTTTTGTATGATAATTACCTTCTTTTGTTCCAGCAACAACAGAGTCTCTTAGGAGCAGGGGGGTTATGAATACCTGTTTATTTGGATTATCAGCAATCAAACTGTCGACAACATCGGTAAACTCATCGACGCTTTTGTATTTGATGAGAGAGGATGTTGTGGAACTGATCGTAAGGTTTGTATTCAGTGTAAGATTTTTCCGATACCAATCAAATATGTACAACATGTTACCAGTAATTGGAATGATGTCTTTCCGCAGTCCAACAACTTCTCGTATGTAAGCCGTTAAAGAATTGAAAAAATCCCCGCCGCCAATGATTATCGATCCTTCCGGCACGTCTTTGTAAAGATTAGAAGCGTATTCATCGGCAAATTTTGTATCAGCATGATTGAGAATGGGGAACCAGAAAAAAAGAGGGAATACCATCGCGGCAATGATAAAAAATACTAAGACATAGCGATTGTACGCACCTGTGTTCACCTTTGAAGGCGTCATACCACCTTTTATACGACGAAAGAGTGTTTCTACCCCCGTTCCCATCCACACCGCCATGATCGTCCAACTCGTTACCATCCAACTTTCCTGATTGCCACCGTAATACAGCGTGACGAATAACAGATTCGTTCCAACAATGCTTGTAAGCATCCAAAAAGTGAGGTCGTGTTTTTTGGCCATGACCACAAATCCAAGAACGACCAGGGGAAAAAGTATCGGGGTAAATTGAAAGAAAGCCAAATGCCAGTAGTGAAGGAAGCTCTCCCACCAAATACTCGGGGCTCCCGTAAATCCGTTGATAGAATTCGTCTCCGGCTCATAGATATTCAGTCCCGCACCGCGTAAATGTTTTTGTATGCGATCAAACGTTTCCGGATCGCCCCAGTTTACAAAAGGATGAGTGGATGCTCGTAGTGGCAAATAGGAATAGATCGCAATAAAAGCGATCAAGGAAAGAAGCGTTGCTCCGGTGAACAACCATATATGATCGAGGACGTATCTCCGATTCCAGACAATCCACACAATGATTGCCGGCACCATCGCGACAATAATTGGATTGAGCCCCATAGAAAGGCCGATTGTGAGTCCTATCAATAGTATGTGTGCCATTTCTTTCCCATGCATATGCGAGATATCAATGCGGAGTGCCCATACGATGAGGGCAAACAATACAACATTGGTGAGAGTGTATGTCTCGATGTTATTCGCCTGTTGCCAAAGACTGTATGAAAATGCAAAGGTAATAGACGCAAATACACCAGACCAAGGGGCGTTGGATAGTGTAACGATCCGATACACCAATCCTACTAATCCGATTGCCGAAACTTGAGAAAGGAACTGTAATCGACTCACCATCGTTCCTATGGGGATTGTGGTAAAGAGATGCGCAATCACCATGTACAGAGGGAATCCTGGGGGATTTGCAACTCCCAACGTTTTTGCCGCCGCAACAATGACTCCGCTATCTACCCAACCAATCGTAGGTGAAGCTGTGATTCGATAGATGAATAGGATGGCGAATCCAAGAATAAACCACATGAGTATGCGGAAGATCTTCATGAATGTATACTACACGGTTTGTGTTGAGAGGAAAAGATTCTATCGCATACACCCTATCGCATACACATATGCTCCGGGTCGACATATACCGTAGAACCAGTTCTACTCAACCTTGATGATCCAGTAGTTGAACTGTACGTCATGCGCAATGGGCTGATTAACCGCCACCGTAAACCCGAGACCGTCAGATTTTTGCTTGACGTACAACACCTGGTTTTCTGTGTTGGAGAGGGGGGTGAGATAGATCAGCGTGTTCGGTGCG
>Ga0172368_10000895_pt1 | contig 41651 bp, 42 predicted proteins | sample Lak11m_FD_114540 | JGI IMG/M metagenome (GOLD analysis project Ga0172368, IMG submission 114540) | Freshwater microbial communities from Kabuno Bay, South-Kivu, Congo - kab_022012_11m | ecosystem: Environmental > Aquatic > Freshwater > Lake | place: Democratic Republic of the Congo: South-Kivu... | reverse complement strand
GCTGGTTTCCTGCAATATTCTTAATAAAATGGCTGTTCTGGGAATGCCGGACAGCTCGCTAGCGTAAGTTTTAAAGATCAGGGGCGCTTCGCGCCTTTGAATGATATTTGTGCAACAAAGCCATTAGTCATTACCATTGATTTATTAAAGTTGTTGTGGTGTATGTTTTTTCGGCCTTAGCGAAAGAGTTGGTGTAATAAACTGTCACGATTATTTTTTTGAGCCCGACATCATTAGTTGAATCTTGCAGATTGCTATCAATATAATATACATCAGTTTGTCTTTGAAAGGCGTAGAGATAGCTGGTTGGGTCAACGGATAGTCTGTGCTTGGCTTCAATTTCGCCGGTGCCGATTCCGTCATAGCCTAAAGAATTAAGGTATTCAAGCTGGCTTTGCGCCAGATATGAGGCCTTAGTGGCGTTTTCTGCGGTTTTATTGATCATCAATCCTCGAGGAAAGACATAAACCAGACTTATAAAAACCATGGTGAAAATAAACAGGGCCACCATGGTTTCAATTAAAGTAAAACCGGTTTTAAGTTTAAGCTTAGGGAAGTTCAACATAGCCGGAAGACTTAATGTTTATAATTGAAGTCTGATCGTTGTCATTTTTTAAAATAATTTGTCCGGCCTGGCTGACGCCGCCGTAAAAATTATAATAAACATAGTTGTCATCTAGGCCGGTAACTTGCTGATAATCCACTTCCGGGTCGAAATTGACGGTTTTGACTGTTGTAGTGGCCGCTGTTTCCAGCCGTTGCAGCAGGTATCTTTCATTAGCTATATCAAAATATATTACATGTACCTTTTGCTGAGTGACCGATAATTGCTGGGCGTATCTTAAATCGCTAGCCAGGTTGCGCGCCGTGCTATGAAGTTTTAAATTGGGTTGGTACCTTCTGATGTAGGGGATAGCCAGGGTGGATAAGAGAACGACGATGCCGACAGTAACTACTAAGTCGATTAATATGCCGCCTTTGATATTTTGGCGTAGTAATTTCATGAGAGAAGTGTTTAGATGGCCGAAGTTAACGAATACATCGGCATAATAATCGCTACCGCCATGCCGCCGACCACTAAGCCAAGAGTAAGAATTAAAATCGGCTCAATCACCGCCGGCAGATTATTCATAGTTTGGTCAATTTCGCCTTCGTAGAATTCGGCCAGCTCTTCAAGTACATAATCCAATTCCCCGGTTTCTTCGCCGACAGCGATCATTTGCACGACTACCGGCGGGAATAATTTTTGGTAGTCGGTGATAACTTCATTAATCGTGCCGCCTTTTTTTATCTTATCGCCCATGCCTGATAAAGCTTCGCGGTAATGCATGTTGCCTAGAACTTGGGCCGTGATTTGAAAGCTTTTAATAATCATGATATCGGTTTTTAAGAGTGAGCTGATAGTGCGGGCGAAACGGGCTAAGTTTATTTTTTTGATGATTGGGCCGAAGATAGGCAGTTTTAAAAGCAAGGCATGAAAAATCAGCTTGCCGCGCCGAGTGGCTGTTAGCTGTTTAAGGATTAAAATAAGGACAATTGAGGCGATAAGATAGATTAGGCCATGATCAACGAGCGAACCGGAGAATTGAATCAGGAGCTTAGTCGGCAAGGGCAGCTCGGCGTTAAAATCTTTAAACATGGCGGTAATTTTCGGCACGACTACCATCATCATGAAAATGCCAATACCGGCCATAGCTACTAAAATAACAACCGGATAGGTTAGGGCGCCTTTAACTTTAGAAACTAGTTCATGATTTTTTTTGAATTGGATGTATAATTTTTTCAAAACCTCTTCTAATTTACCGGAAATTTCTCCGGATTCAATCATGTTGATAAATAATTGTCCGAAAACCTTTTCGTAAGGCCTTAAACTTTCGGTAAAACTGACGCCCTTTTCCACGTTAGACGCTACGTCGCTGATAATTCTTGAAAATCTTTTATTCTTGGTTTGCTTGGCTAAGGTTTTTAAAGCGATTGATAAAGAGATACCGGCCTTAAGCATGATGCCTAAGTATTGGACAAAAAATAATTTTTCCGAAATTGGTATAGTAGAGAATTTTTCCAGCCAATGGTAAAGATCATTTATTTTATTTTGCTTTGGTTTCGCTGCTTCTGTAGCGCTTGACTGATTGCTAACTTCGTTCGGCGCGGTCGACGCCGGCGGTTCTTTTTGTTGGGGTAGATTTATTGTCATAAAAGTTTAATTAAAATTAGTGGCCTATTCCTTAGTTACCCGCATAATCTCTTCAATCGTAGTGATGCCGTTTTTAGCTTTAATGAAGCCGTCTTCAATAATCGTCAGCATGCCCTGTTTCTCCGCTTGCTTTTTTAATTCGGCCGGCGAAGCTTTCTTTAAGATGAGTTCGGACATTTCGTCGGTAATCTCCAGAGCTTCATAAATACCCATGCGGCCCTTATAGCCGGAATTAGAACACTGTTTGCAGCCTTTGCCGCGGTAGAATAACAATGATTCAATGCCGCGCTTGGCGTTAACGATCACGCCTCTTTTTTCCATAGTTTGCATGATATTTTCTAAGTCCAGCTGTTTAGTTAATTCTTCAATCATCTGCTTATCTAGTTTATAGCTTTGGATGCAATTAGGGCATATTTTTCTGACTAATCTTTGAGCAATGATTATGTTAGTTGTTGTCGCCACTAAGAAGGCCGGTACGCCCATATCGCTCAATCGCGGCAGGGTAGTGACGGCATCGTTGGTATGCAGGGACGATAAGACTAAGTGGCCGGTCATAGCGGCATGAATAGCGATTTCCGCCGTTTCTTGATCATGAATTTCGCCGACCATGATGATATCCGGATCCTGTCTTAAAAAGGCTCTTAAGCCAGAAGCGAAAGTGTAGCCGATTTTCGGATTAACCTGGGATTGGTTAACGTGCGGCATACGATATTCAATCGGATCTTCAATCGTCATAATATTGACTTCCGGCGTGTTAAGAATATTCATGATGGTATAGAGCGTGGTAGTTTTTCCCGAACCGGTCGGACCGGTGACTAGAATCATGCCGTGTGGCTTTGAGATATTCTTTTTAATAATTTCCAAAGCGAAAGGCTGGAGTCCGAGCTGTTCCAAAGTTAAAACCTGCGCTTTTTCGTTTAACAGGCGCATAACGATTTTTTCACCGTCGAAAGTAGGAATGATAGAAACACGAAAAGAGACCTTATAATCTTTGGCGTTGATTTTAAAGCGTCCGTCTTGCGGCAGGCGGTGTTCGTCAACTTTCAAATTGGCCAATATTTTTATTCTGGCGACGATTCCCGGCTGGACGTTCTTAGGCAGGGTCATGACGGTTTTTAAAATGCCGTCGATACGGTAGCGGGCCAAAATATCTTTTTCTTCCGGTTCAATATGAATATCGCTGGCGCCCTCAAAGACAGCGTATTCTAAAAGAGTATCGACGATTCTAACGATAGGCAGGTTTTCGGCTAATTTTTTAAGGTCAGCATCCGAGGCGTCAAGTTTTTCGCTGGCCAATTCTTTAAATTCGGCTTTTAAGTTTTTATGGTATTGTTTTAAAGCTTCAGAGAAGCTTTCCGGCGTGGTTAGATAAATTTTTGGTTCAAGGTTGGTCTTCTTCCTGATGAATTCAAAAATTTCAATATTTTCCGGGTCTAAACAGGCGATTTTTATTTCTTTATCATCGGCGGAGAAGGCGATAATTTCCTGAGTTGAAGCAATCGGCTCCGGTATGCTTAAAAGAATATCTTTTCTGATAACCTGCTCCTTTAAATTAACAAAAGGTACCTTAAAATAGGCGGCTGCATTTTCATATAATGAGCTGGAAGTAATAATCTTTTTTTCAATTAGATAGTTTTCTATTTTTTTCCCGCGCTTCTCGGCCTCTTTAAGTAATTTAACAAATTCTTGCTGCGGCACGATATTGGCTTTTTGCAAGATTTTTTTTAGTTGTTCGTTTGATAGCATGGGAGATTCTATTTAAAAAATTTGACCCTGGCCCGACTTTCGGCGGGCGGGTGGCTTGTTTTATTATAACATAAAATCTTAAATATAGTAATGGCGGTTTAAAGAGTTTATTTTTAGGCCGAAGTATGGTAAATTATAGATATGACTATCAATTGGTATAAGCTCTCTCATCAGCTTAATCTTGGCCGTGTTAAATTAGTGGAGGCTGTTTTGCATTTAATTAGCTTCGGCTTTGTGCGCCTTTATCTTATTTTACTTTTGCTTTTAAACCTGGCTAACTGGCTTTTGGCTTATTATGTTAATCAAAATGTCAGCCAAGCCTTGGTAGTTTTGCACTATAATGTTAATTTAGGCGTGGATTTGATCGGTAATGTTAGGAATATTTATGTCATGCCTATCTTAGGCCTGTCCTTTATTGTTATAAATTTTTTCCTGCTTTTGAATGTTTATCGTCGCAGCCACTTTTTGATTCACCTGCTCCTGGGTTCTTCTTTATTGATTAATCTCTGCCTGATTGCCAGCACTATTTCCATATATTTAGTTAATTTTCGTTAATTTTTTATTTTTATGTTTGATTTTTACATTATTAAGATTCTGCTTTTAACCGCCGCGGCTTTTATTTTTGCGATTCTTTGGACGCCGCTTTTAACCCATTATTTGTATAAGTATAAATTAGGCAAGCAAATCAGAAATAACGGTTCGACGCCGGTTTATTCTAAACTACACGCCCATAAGAGCGGCACGCCGACTATGGGCGGCATCTTAGTTTGGCTTACAGTTTTAATTTTTGCCTTGGTTTTTTATTATTTAGGAAAATTTTTGCCTTGGGAAATTTTTCAGCAGCTCAATTTTCTCTCCCGGAGCCAAACTCTTCTGCCCCTCGGCGCCTTAGTGGCTACGGCTTTGATCGGTTTATTTGATGATTGGCTGGACGTAAGGGGCAAGGGCATTCTTGGCGGCGGCGGCCTAAGGGTTAAGCATCGCCTATTGATTTATACGATTATTGCCGCTATTGGCGCTTGGTGGTTTTATTTCAAATTGGACTGGGATGTTTTCCATGTGCCATTCGCCGGCGATTATCAGCTGGGTTGGCCCTATATTCTTATTTTTATTTTTGTCTTAGTGGCTACGGCCTTCTCGGTTAATGAGGCTGACGGTTTAGACGGCTTGGCCGGCGGCGTGTTGCTGTTTTGTTTTGCCGCTTTCGGCGTGATCGCTTTTTCCGCAGGCAAATATGATTTAGCCACTTTTTGCGGCGTAGTCGCCGGCGCGCTCTTAGCCTTCCTTTGGTTTAATATCGCTCCGGCGCGTTTTATTATGGGCGATACCGGAGCTATGAGTTTAGGTATAACTTTAGGCGTTATCGCCATGCTAACTAATTCGGCTTTAATCCTGCCGATTATTGGTTTGGTTTTTGTTATCGAGTCGGGCTCAGTCATTCTGCAGCTCACTTCTAAGAAGCTCCGAGGCAAAAAGATTTTTATTTCTTCGCCAATTCATCATCATTTTGAGGCTTTGGGCTGGCCGGAGACTAAGATTGTCATGCGCTTCTGGGTTATCGCCGGTATTAGCGCGGCTATCGGTTTAATAGTATTTTTATTGGATAAGACGATTTAGGCTAAGTTCAAGCCACTTTAACATATGAGCGGATTAATAGGTTGGTTTAATCAATTAATAACTTCCAGCAATAAGCATGGCGAGGTCGATAAGGCCTTGCTAATTATTGTTGGTATAATCATAGTCTTCGGCATTGTCATGCTTTCCAGCGCTTCTTCGGTTATTGCTTATAACGCTTATGACAACAGCTATTATTTTTTAAAACATCAATTTTATGGTCTGATTTTAGGCCTTTTGGCTCTTTGGTTCTTCTCTAAAGTTGATTATCAGATTTGGCGCAAGTACGCTCTAGGCATGTTGATCGCTTCGATCGGTCTCTTACTTCTGGTTTTTATTCCCGGCCTGGCTAGCACTTGGGGAACGTCGCGGAGCTGGATAAATGTTTTCGGTTTTTCTCTGCAGCCTTCTGAATTTGTTAAAATTACCTTTTTGATTTATTTAGCCGCCTGGCTTGAGGGCCGGAGAAAGCAACTAGCTGAAGTGGCGCGCGGTATCGGGCCGTTCGTTGTTATCTTAGGAGTGATCGCTTTGCTGATGGTTTTACAGCCGGACGTGGGAACCTTAACTATTATCGCTTTGAGTTCTTTAGCGGTTTATTTTATCGGTGGCGGCAGCATCAAACATCTTACGGTTTTAATTTTATTGGGTTTGGTCGGCTTAGCTATGATGGTAAACATTTATCCCTATCAAGCCAACCGGTTTAAGTGCATGATGGATCCGTCCTTTTCCAAACAGGAAATTTGCTATCAAGTTAACCAATCCTTGATCGCGGTTGGTTCGGGCGGTTGGTTCGGGCGAGGCCTGGGCGCTTCGCGGCAGAAATTTTCTTATTTGCCGCAGGCGGAAAACGACGCCATTTTTCCTATCATCAGCGAGGAAGTCGGTTTTATTTTTTCCAGCGCTTTGATTTTATTGTATCTGGCCTTATTTCTTAAGGGCGTGGCTATCGCTAAAAACGCGCCGGATGATTTTGGCAAGATTTTGGCCGTAGGCATTGTTTCCTGGATTACAATCCAAGCCTTGATAAATATCGGCGGCATTGTTAATATTATGCCCATGACCGGCGTACCTTTGCCGCTAATTAGCTACGGCGGTTCGGCTATGCTGGCGGCCTTAGCTTCTATTGGAATTTTAGCTAATATTAGCCGGCAGAGTAAGTAGAGATTAGAATAATTTTTATGAATTCTGAGAATAAAAAACATAAAATCCTTTTAAGCGGAGGGGGCACCGGCGGATCGGTGGCGCCGCTCTTGGCGATATATGATAAGTTAAAAGATCATGGTGATTTAGAGTTTTTATGGTTAGGCACTAAGACCGGGCCGGAACGGAATATGGTGGAAAGGGCCGGCGTAAAATTTCGGGCAATCGCTGGCGGAAAATGGCGCCGCTATTTTTCCTGGAAAAATTTTTTTGATATTGCCAAAATAAAAATAGGTTTTTTTCAAGCGCTTTTCATCATGTTAAAATGGCGCCCTAAACTGGTTATTAGCGCCGGCAGTTTCATAAGCGTGCCGATTGTCTGGGCGGCCTTCTTTTGGCGCGTGCCGGTTTTAATTCATCAGCAGGACTCGAGGCCCGGGCTGGCCAATAAATTGATGGCGCCCCTGGCCAAAGTTATTACCGTGACTTTTAAAAAATCCTTGGCTGATTACGGCAAGAAGGCGATCTGGACCGGCAATCCGGTTAAGTCGAGTTTAGAAACCGTATCGGTCGGCGGACAGTTCCCGGGTCTAAGCAGGAATTTACCGGTAGTCTTAGTCGTCGGCGGCGGTACCGGCGCCATGTTTATAAATAAATTAATATTGGAGAGTTTAGATGAGTTAACGAAAGTTTGCCAGGTAATTCATGTTTTCGGTAAAGAGAAGGGAATTAGAATCGGCGTAACTAATTATTTTGCTTTTGAATTCTTAGACGAGGAGCGGATCGTAGCGGCGCTAAAACTGGCCGACCTCGTGGTAACGCGCGCCGGACTGGGATTTTTATCTGAACTATCATATTTAGCTAAGCCGGCCATAATTATTCCCATGCCTGATTCGCACCAGGAAGAAAATGCTAGTCTTTTTAAAGACGCCGGCCTAGTGCTGGAGCAGAATAATCTAACCTCAGAGAAGCTGACGCAGGAAATAAAAGTTTTATTGAATAACGAAAGGCGGCGGCAGGAATTAGGCGAGAATATGGGCCGAACGATGAAAAAAGGAGCGAACGAGGCCATGGTGAAAATTATTTTAGAGTTGTTAAAATAATATGAATTTAAAATCAAAAATCAGGGAAATACCGAATTGGCCGAAGGCGGGTATTAATTTTAAAGACATTACTACGCTTTTGGAAGACGGTGCAGCTTTCAGGCAGGCCGTGGATGAGTTGGCCGAGCCGTTTTTAGATCAGAAAATTGATAAAGTGGTCGGTATTGACGCGCGCGGTTTTCTCCTAGCCGCGCCAGTCGCTTATAAGCTAGGCGCCGGCCTGGCTATCGTGCGCAAGAAAGGCAAATTGCCGTCGCGCGTGGTTGAACAGGAATATGCCTTAGAATATGGCAGTGATACTATAGCGGTTCATGATGACGCCATTAAGCCGGGCGAAAAGGTAGTTTTAATAGACGACCTTTGCGCTACCGGCGGTACAGCCTTGGCCGCCTGTGATCTAATTACTAAGCTTGGTGGAAAAATCTTAGGCGTAAGTTTCTTAGTTGATTTGCCGTTTTTGGGCGGGTCTAATAAACTCAAAGAGCGCGGTTTAAGAGTAAAATATCTAGTGAAATATGACGCTGAATAATTTGAACTTATCTCAAAAATAAATTTTGGCTCCTTTTTGGCCTTTTTCGGCTGCGAAATTAAAAAATTTCGTCTAAATAGCTTGCTATTCCTCCTCAATTTTTTAATTTCTCGCTCGAAAAAGCCTCAAAAATGACATAAAATTATTTTTGAGGTAAGTTCTAATTTGCCTATATGAGCAACATTAAAATTGCTATCATCGGCGGTAGCGGCCTGGATGACCCGGGCATTTTAAAGAATGCTAAAAAAGTCAATATAACCACGCCTTTTGGCGCTACAGCCGCGCCGCTCTTATGCGGTAAAATAGATGGCGTTGAAGTCGTGGTGCTGGCGCGCCATGGTCAGAATCACACTATCATGCCGACTAAGGTGCCGTATCGGGCTAACATTTGGGCCTTAAAGGAAATTGGTTGCACGCACATCATCGCTACCACGGCCTGCGGTTCTCTTAAGGAAGAAATCAAGCCGCGCGATTTAATATTCTTGGATCAGTTTATTGATTTCACTAAGCATCGCAATTTAACCTTCTTTGAAGATAAAGTCGTGCATACGGCCATGGCTGATCCGTTTTGTCCTCAACTTAGGGAAATTTTGATTGATTCTGCCGAGGAATTGAAATTATCTTATCATAAACAGGGTACTATGGTTACGATTGAAGGGCCGAGATTTTCTACGCGAGCCGAAAGCCGTTTTTTCAAGCAAATGAGCGCGGACGTCATTAATATGTCAACCGTGCCGGAAGTAATTTTAGCGCGCGAGGTTGGCATCTGCTATGCTTCAGTAGCCATGGCGACCGATTATGACGCTTGGCGCAAAGACGAGAAAGCCGTAACTTGGGAAATGGTTATGCAGGTGATGAAAGATAATACGGAGCATGTGGTAAAATTATTATTGAAAATAATTCCCAAAATCGCTTCAGAGCTGGCGGATGTAGAGTGCGCTAATTGCGGAGTGAAATAATTATTATTAATGATAATTATTATGTTATCACGAAGTAAACATTTAATGCTGATTCCGGTAATAATTATTATAATATCCGCCGTGTTAATATATTCATTGGCAATTATTTTTATATCCTATGTTATTATAAAGCCATATGATGCTCAAGCCGCCGTCTCCGACTTTGATTCCAGTCTGGTTGCGCACTATACATTTGATGATGGCACGGCTACTGACTCCAGCGGACAAGGGAACAATGGAACTCTGGTCAATGGACCAACGACTGTGGTGGGTCAAATAGGTCAAGCTCTCTTGTTTGATGGCTCGGATGATTATATTAACGCCGGTTCAGCTTCTTCTTTAAACATCACAAGTAACCAAATAACCATGTCCGCGTGGATTTACTGGAAGGGTCACGGTGCCGAAAGTAATGATGGAATATTAGCCAAAAATGCATCTGGCGGAGGTTACAGATTGCTTGTAAGTAGTAGTAATAAACTCCTTATGCAGCTATCTGGCACTGGCTCCAGTCAGGTGTCAAGTAATACTACTATCTCTACAAATAGCTGGATACATGTTGTTGGTCTATACGATGGAGCAAACCTGCAACTATACATAAATGGAATAAAGGATTCAAATGTAACAGCCCGTACGGCAAATATTCTTACAGCTGTAGCAGAATTGTGGATTGGCCATGGTGATGATCAGGCTTACCCGGCATCTTATCGTTATCCTTTCAATGGTTACCTCGACGATGTCCGCATCTACAACCGAGCGTTGTTTGCCTCGGAAATCTCCGAACTCTACCAATACGGTCTCTCCGGTGGAGACTCTTCCTCCTCCTCAACCTCTGTAAATGGTACCTGTGGCTCCGCTGCCAAATCCTATATAGCCACAGAATCTTTCCCCTCAGGCTCATACTGCTCCGCAGGCACGGCTTCACCATCATCTCCATCAGATCCCTCCCAAGGTAGTTCATCTACATGGAGCTGTGTAGGAGGGAACAATGGTACAACTGCCTCCTGTACTGCTACTAGAGCCCAATCATCAGACACCACTGCTCCCTCTACTCCCACCAACCTTACTGCTACCACTATATCTTCTTCCCAAATCAACCTCTCTTGGACAGCCTCTACAGACAATACAGCTGTCACAGGCTACAAGATATATCGTAACTCCACCCTACTCACCACCACCTCAGCCACTTCCTACTCAAACACTGGTCTAACTGCCAACACCACCTATAACTACACTGTATCTGCCTATGATGCTGCCAACAATTTCTCGCCACAATCATCGCAAGTGTCTGCGACGACGCAGTCAACTACAGGCAATCGTGTAGACCGTCTCAACTCATCCGGTACCATTATTGCATCGTTTACCACCATTCAAGCCTGTGCTGATGTAGTGCAGGCGGGGGAAACGTGTTTGGTGTGGCCGGGAATGTATGATGAGTATGTTACTACCAAGAAAAATGGTGTATCCGGACAAATTATTACTTTTCGGGCCTCAAAAGATGCTCTTATTAAAGGGTTTCAAATCAATAACAATTATATACGGGTGAAAGGATTTAATGTGACTAATGACGAGGAGCTCAGGGGTATATATATACGAGGTGATTATTCAGAAGTTATTGATAATTATGTCTATAACATTAAGCGATACAACGCGATAGGTGCCAATGAAATAGACGGAACAGTGCCCAAAAATGTGCTGATTTCAGGAAATAGACTTTTTAGAAATCAATTAGGCATCATTACTTCGGGTGACAATTGGATAGTTGAGAATAATGAAATTGAAAGGCCAACACGTTGGATCATTGAAAATGGTGTTGATGCTGATCATATTCGTATATTTGGGACAAATCACACAATCCAAGATAATTTTTTATATGGAGGCAACGAAAGTGATGGTCAGGGTGCGCACATGGATTGTTTTCAAACTTTTGCAAATAATGGACGATCAGCCAGTAACATTCTGGTGACAAGAAATTATTGTGAAGCGAAAGATCAGATCTTTATGGGTGAATCTAATTCATCAAATGCTGTCCATGACTTTACTTTTAAATATAATGTATTTGTATCAACACCTGACAGTTCTAAAGGCGGTATAGATGTTCAAGACATTCCAAATGTATCGGTAATCAATAATACTTTTATTGGTCAAGGGATATTAATTTCGTGGAGAGACAATTATCAGGCCATTAACAGTGTAATTAAGAACAATCTCTTTTATGGTGATTTTCTACAGTATTCTTATGACATATTAGTTGAACCATATGAACGAGACTATAATATAGCCTATTTCACTAATTATATTAGGCCTGGTCTTCCAAGGACTCCAAATCCTGGTCCACATGATTTAGTCGGTACCGATCCAGAATTTATTAATGTCAATAACCCTCTCGGCCCCGATGGCATCCCATTCACATCGGACGATGGTCTCCGACTTCAATCTGACTCTCCAGCCTGCGGAGCGGGGGAAGACAGTGTTGATATTGGCGCATATGCCTGTACTGGCTCCTCTCCCACCACCCCCACCTGCACCTCCTTCACCTACTCCACATGGAGTTCCTGCTCCAACTCCACCCAATCCCGCACCGTCCTCGCCTCGTCTCCTTCAGGCTGCACCGGCGGTTCTCCCAGCCTCTCTCAAACCTGCTCTTCCCCCGACCTCACCCCTCCGGCCGTCGCCATCACCTCCCCGGCCAATAACGCCACCATCTCCAGATCCGTCTCTTTTTCCGCCACCGCTTCCGATCCCGCCAGCCCTGCCGGCCAAGCCACCAGCGGCTTCGCCGGCCTGCAATTTAAGCTGGATAACGCTAATTTAGGCCCAGAACTGACCACCCCGACCACCGGCCAGACCTATTCCGGCTCCTGGAACACTAATGGCGTGGCCAATGGCACTCATACCATATCAGCCGTGGCCAGAGATCTGTCCGGCAATCGCGCCACCTCCACCATTACTTTGACGGTAGCCAACGCCACCGCTGACGCCACCCCACCCAATATTCCGGCCAACCTATCAGTTACTCCGGTTTCGCCTAATCAGATTAATCTCTTCTGGAGCGCCGCCGCCGACCCCTCTAAGTCAGGCGAGGAAAGATCCGGACTCCGAGACTATCTGATTTACAGAAATAATATTTTTTTAGCCTCTACTACCGCGACTAGCTATTCGGACACTAATCTCTCGCCAGCCACTCTCTACACCTACGCCATCTCCAGCCGCGACCAGGCCCTGAATGAAAGCCAGAAATCAGGCATTGTTTCCACTACCATTCCCTCTCTGCCTCCGCCGCCCAACCCGCCCGCGCCCAGCCATGGCTCGTCCTCGGGCACTCTGCCCAGCGGCACGCGAACGGTTGATCTTTCTCTAACTACTGATTTGGCTGCCACCTGCCGCTACGCCACCAACCCGGCTGTCAGCTTCTCTGACATGAGCCAGTTCTTCGCCGTCACCGGATCAATCAATCACTCTGCGGCTTTAAGCAATTTGACCGACGGCCGCAACTATACCTACTATGTTAGATGCCGGAGCCAGGCCGGCTTGGCCATGGCCGGCGATTATGTGATTTCTTTCTTTATCGCCAGTCCCTCTGATAGTAATGGTAATAATAATGGCAATGGCGGCGGCGGGGGAGGTACCGGCGGCAGTTTTAAGCCAGACGTGGAGCAGAAACCAATCGCCACTTCCACGGCTAATCTGATTAAGCAAAGCGACCTCTTACCCCCGGGCGAAGAAGCAACCGCCGCCAAAGAATTAACCAGCCTGACCAGCTATCCTCTTTATCCGGCCCGGATACCGACTTAGACGGCCTAGCCGACAGCCTGGAACAAGCCATCGGCACTGACCCGAAGCAACCAGACACGGATAACGACGGCTTTACCGATCAGGAGGAAATCACCAATGGCTATCCCCCCCCCCTGGCTAAGAATGAAAAATCAAAAACCGACAACACCCTGGTTAATCGCTTAAGAGGCCGGATTCTCCTGCAAGTGGAAGGCCATGGCGAAGCCTGGTATGTTAATCCGCTTGACGGCAGGCGCTATTTCTTATTTAGACCCCTAGACGCCTTTAATATCATGCGGACCCTGGGCCTAGGGGTGAGCAATGAGGATTATGGGAGGCTGGGAGGGGAGTAGGAATTAAAATATGTTAAAATTGAAGGGTATAAGATCACTTTCACGCGTGCCAATTCACACAGGCAGTCGTGAAATCTAAAATGTATGGACTTTAGTAAGATAAAAAAAATCTACATGATCGGCATCAAGGGCGTGGGCATGACTATGCTGGCGCAATTTTTTGCCGGACAGGAGATTGAAGTGATTGGTTCGGACGGACCGGACAGCTATATGACCGATTGCGTTTTAAAAAAATGCCGGATAAAGGTTATAGAGAATTTCTCTAAAGATAATTTGCCTAAAGACGCTGATCTGATAATTTATTCAACCGCCTATGAGCCGAAAACCAACGTTGAAGTGGCCGCGGCCCTAGCCGGTAAAATTAAAACCCTGACTTACGCCCAGGCCTTAGGCGAAGTCTTTAATCAAAAATACGGCATTGCGGTAATCGGTTCGCATGGCAAAACCACTACTACAGCCTGGCTGGGGTATGTTCTGAGAGAGTCCGGCTTGGCGCCGAATGTTATGGCCGGGGCGCGCGTGCCGCAATTTGACGGCTGCTCTTTGCTCGGCCGTTCCGATTATCTGATCATTGAGGCTGATGAATATCAGAATAAACTGCAGTATTATCAGCCTAAAGCCGTACTGTTAAATAATATTGATTATGATCATCCGGATTTTTTTTCGGCCGAGGCCGATTATGAAAATGTTTTCATAGAATTCATTAAAAAAATACCGGCTAAAGGGTTTCTTATAGCTAATTTCGACGACCCGATTATTAAAAAGATCGCCCAAGTCAACTCTCGGGCCAAAGTCATAACTTACGCCATAGGCGAGGCGGCCGATTATGTCGCCTTTGATTTAAAGGTTGATCAGGGAAAGCAATATTTTAAGGTTAAGTTGGGGGTGGCAGACGAGCTTGACGAAGAAGCCAAAGCCGAAGAGCTGGGCGACTTTTCTATTCAACTGGCCGGCCGGCATAATGTTTTAAACGCTTTGGCCGTTATCGCCGCGAGTATCGAGTTAAATATTGAACTGTTTAAAATTAGAAAATATTTAGCAGAATTTTCCGGTACAGCGCGGAGGATGGAAGTTAAAGGCGAATTCAGAGGTGCGGTGATTATTGACGACTACGCTCATCATCCTACGGAAATTAAGGCTACCATCGCGGCGCTAAAGCAGAAATATGGCAAGCGAAAATTGATAGCGGCTTTTCATCCGCACACTTTTAGCCGCACCCAGGTTTTTTTCGACGATTTCGCAGGAAGTTTTATCGGCGTTGACGAATTAATTATTCTGGATATCTATGGCTCGGCCAGGGAAAAACAGGGCGGCGTCGAGGCCGGGGATCTAGCGGAAAAAATTAAAGCCCTGAATCAGTCGTCAGGCGTTAAGCAAATAGTGAAGCACATCCCGACTTTAGCGGAATGTGAGAAATATTTGCGTGACGAAATTGAGCGGGGAGACGTGGTAGTTTTAATGGGCGCCGGCGATATTTTTAGGGTCGGAGATAATTTAGTGAAGTAATAATATGGCAGCTAAAATAATAGCCAACATTTTTTTTCTTACCATACTTGCGGCTGCGCAAGTTTCTTTTATTAGCGGCCTGCCGTCGCCGTTTAATAAACTAAATTTGCTCTTGGTAGTTTTAATTTTCATTCTGGGCTTTGCCGGCTTTAAGCTAGCCGCCTGGTGGTCGCTGGCCGCGGCTTTTATATTAGAAGTTTTTCTTTTCCTGCCCTTCGGCGTTTATCTGGTTAGCTTGACTCTAACTATAGTTGCCGCCAATTTTTTATTAGAATATTTTTTCACTAATCGCTCGCTTTACTCATTTTTAGCTCTAGTCGCTTTAGCTACGGTTATTTATGAATTGATAATTAACTTTTTATCTTTAATTTTTTTAGAAATAGACAGGCGACTTTTTCTCCTAGAGCCTAATTTTTGGCTTTCCCTCTTAGAACAGATAGGTTTTAATTTATTATTGACATTGGTATTTTATTATTTAGTTCATTTTTTCGGCAGAAATTTAAAACCGGTTTTTTTAACTAGATTGAAAAAATATTAACCATGATTTTTATAAAGAAGAAACAATTTAATCGGTGTGATCCTTTTACTATTCAGGAAAACGGCATAAAATCCGGTAAACTGAATAGGGGGCCGGAGGCTTGGGGAGCGATGGAGCCGCAGCAGGCCTCGTCCGGCCGCAAAGAAATTATCGGCAAGAGCTTTAATATTAATAAGGTTTTTAAGATAAACTTGGTTTTATTATTGTTTTTTATTTTCATCCTCGGCCGCGCCGGCTGGCTGCAAATCGCTAAGGGCGCCTATTATCATGATTTAGCCGAAGGCAATCGTATCAGGGTAGAAAGAATGGAAGCTAAACGGGGCGTAATTTACGATCGCTCGGGCAGGCCCTTAGTTAGAAATTCGGCTAACTTCTTACTTTATTTCATACCGGCTGATCTGCCTAAGGATAAACAGGAACAGAGAAAAATCATTCAGCAAGTAAGTGAATATTCAGGCAAGGTCACGGCCGAGGAGATCACTGACTTATTGGCCGAAATCGAGCCCGGCTCTCTAGAATCTTACCAGCCGCTCTTTATTACGGATAACATTGATTATGACAACGCTCTGGCGCTCTATTTAGCGGCCGATACCATGCCGGGAGTAATTTTAACTAATAAAACCAAGCGCGAATATAATTTATACAGCCTGTCTTTATCGCATATTCTTGGCTATACCGGAAAAATTAATGAAGCCGAGTTAAAAAAATTCGGCCAAGATTATCTGCCGATTGATTATATCGGTAAAACCGGCATAGAAAATTTTTGGGAGAATGAAATGAAAGGATTGAATGGTAAAAAGCAGATTGAAGTGGACGCCTTAGGCAAGGAAAAGAAAGTGATTAACCAGGAGGACGGCGAGGACGGCCATAATTTAGTTTTAGCTTTAGATATTGAAGTACAGAAAAAATTGGAAGAGGCGGTTATTAGCGAGCTCGGGAAGCTCCATCTTAATAAAGCTTGCGCCATCGCCTTAGATCCGAATAACGGTGAAATTTTAGCCATGGTCAGCCTGCCCAGTTTTAACAACAATGATTTTGTCCGTGGCCTGACACAGGCTGAATATGAGAATATTGCTCTTCATCCGGACAAGCCGTTGTTTAATCGCTGTATTTCCGGAGAATATCCTTCGGGCTCGGTAATTAAGCCGGTGGTAGCGGCGGCGGCGCTAGAAGAAGGAATAATAAATGAAAACACCAGTTTTTTAAGTACCGGCGGATTAAGGATAGATCAATGGTTCTTTCCCGATTGGAAAGCCGGCGGACATGGCATAACTAACGTTCGCTCGGCCATCGCCAATTCGGTCAATACTTTTTTCTATTATGTCGGCGGCGGCTACCAGGACTTCACCGGCCTCGGGCTTGACCGCATGGTCAGATATGAAAAATTATTCGGCCTGGACGCGCAGACCGGCGTTGATCTCTTAGGCGAGGCGGACGGCTTTCTACCGAGCAAGGAATGGAAAGAAACCGTTAAGGGCGAGAGATGGTATATCGGCGATACCTATCATGTGGCAATCGGCCAGGGTGATCTCTTAGTCACGCCTTTGCAGGTCGCCGATTACACGGCCGTTTTCGCCAACGGTGGCGCTTTGTACCGCCCGCATTTTATAAAACAAGTTCTAAATTATCAGGACCAGCCGATCGGCGACGTAGAAAATAAGCCGATTCGGGAAGATATGGTTAGCCAGAAAAATATAGAAATAGTTAGGCAGGGTATGCGCCAGACTGTAACGCAAGGCAGCGCCCAGTCCTTACAGAATGTTCCGGTGGCGGTTGCCGGCAAAACCGGCACGGCCCAGTGGTCAACGACAAAAAATAATCATGCCTGGTTTACCGGTTTTGCGCCTTACGATAAACCGCAGATCGTTATTACTATTTTAATAGAGCAGGGCGGAGAAGGGAGCAGTGTTGCCGTGCCCGTCGCCCAGGAATTTTTGAATTGGTATTTTAGCAGGAAGTAACAAGAAAAAATATATATTTATATAATTAAGCCATCGTTTGTGCAATGATTTTTGTTTAAAATTAGGCGTTTTATAAATATACTTAGCACTCTCTTGACAAGAGTGCTAATGTTTTATATAATGGCAATATAGTAAAAAAATATGGAAAAACGCCAAGAATTAATCCTAAAAACTATCATTAAAGAATACATAAAAACCGTCGCGCCCATCGGCTCGGAAGGGTTGGTTGAGAAATATAATTTAGACATTTCTTCGGCCACGGTCAGAAACGAAATGGCCGAGCTGGAAGAGGCCGGATTCATCGTTCAACCCCATACTTCGGCCGGGCGCATTCCGACCGAGAAGGCCTATAATTTCTACCTGGAAAATCTAAGCGAAAAGAAGTTAAGCGATGCCGAGGCTAAGCTGTTTAAAGAAGCATTGGAAAAGAAAGAAGAGATGAACTTTAAGCAAGCGGCCAAGCTCATGGCCAAGATCTCCGATAACGCGATTTTCTGGGCCATGCATAAGCATAATTTATATTACACCGGCATTTCCAACCTCCTGCATCAGCCGGAATTTTCCGAAGCCGATATGGTTTACGATATTTCCGGGCTAATTGACCGCCTGGATGAAATCATCGGCGGAGTTTTTAATGACTTAAAATTTGGTCCCCAGGTTATGATCGGCTCGAAGAACCCTTTTGGCGCTTACTGCAGCGCGGTGGTGGCTAAGTATCGTTTAGGCAGTAATGTGGGCTTAGTCGGCGTTTTAGGGCCGATGCGCATGAATTATGAAAAGAATCTGGCGCTAGTAAAATTCATTAACGATATTTTAATAGAAAAAGAATAATTTTAATTTCTTTGTTCGTTTCGGCTGGGTTGAATTTATTGAATTTTCTACTGCGGAACTCGCCGCCTGCTGGCGGCTCAAACAGTCCTCGCACGAAAATTCAACAAATCCAACCCAGCCGCACAGCACAAATTTCTTAAATCTATGACCGAAGATAAAAAATATCCAGAGACCGTTGTTGCGGCTATAATCTATAATGACCGAGGAGAAATATTACTGACTAAGAGTTCAAAACGGCCGGATCATTGGCAGATTCCCGGCGGGCACGTGGAGATGGGCGAAACCTGCGTTGATGCTTTAAAAAGGGAAATAATGGAAGAAACCGGTTTAGAGATTGACAATATTGAATTTAATGATTTACAGGATTGTATATATCCGAAAGAGTTTGAAAGGGAAGTCCATTTTGTTTTTTTGGATTACAGTGCCCATCTATCTGGTGGGGAAATGGCCGAGAAGAATCGAGAGATGGAAGAATATAAATGGGTTAAGCCGACAGATGCCCTAAAAGATTTAAAATTAAATCCTTACACGAAAATATCGGTTGAGAAATTCATTGAAAAAGAAAGAAATGATCATGAAGGCCTTTATAAGCGCGCTTTAGCCGATTACCAGAATTTATTAAAGCAGACGGCTAAAGAAAAAATGGAATTCGCGGTTTACGCCAATGAGCAGATGTTAAAAGAAATTTTGCCGGTTTATGACCATTTGAAACTGGCCATAGAACACCATTCGGGCGAATCAACCGATGAATGGATTACCGGCGTTAAGCATGTGGTTAAGCAGTTTAAGGACGTTTTAGAGAAAATCGGCGTTGAGGAAATTAAAACCCAGGGTGAAAAGTTTGATCATAATTTAATGGAGGCGCTGAAGAATGAAGAGACGGATGATAAAAAGCTAGACGGCCAGGTGGCTCGCGAAATGAAGGCCGGCTATAAGTTAAACGGCAAGTTGATTGAAGCGGCTAAAGTCGTAGTTTATAAATTAAAATAATTTTTAAATTGTCAGGCCAGGGTTTGGCCCGCCATGACAAAAGGAGAATAAATATATGCCAATTATAAAATGGACCCCATTCTTAGAACCGTTTGAGGACATGGATAAGATGTTTGATGATTACATGCCGGCTCGAGGCGGCTTCGCCGGTTTAGTTCCGGCCGTGGACGTTTATCAGGATAAGGATAAGGTTTATGTGGAAACGCAATTGGCCGGTATTGATCCGGAGAAGGTTGATATTTCCATTGAAAATGATGTTTTAATCATTAAGGGCCAGAATGAAAAGAAGTCCGAAGTGGAAGACAAAAATTATTACAGAAAAGAAATCAGACGCGGTAGTTTCTATCGCAGCGTCCCTTTACCGTCTCATGTTTTAGGCGAAAAGGCTTCGGCCGAAGCGGTCAACGGAATACTGAAGATAGCCGTACCGAAAGCGCCGGAGACTAAACCCAAGACGATTAAGATTAAGACGGTGAAGAAATAATTTAAGTAAATAATTAATTAGTAAATATTATGCCAAAAATTTTAGGAATTGATTTAGGCACTACCAATAGTGCCATGGCAATAATTGAAGGCGGACAGCCGAAAATTATTGAAAATGTTGAAGGCGCGCGAACTACGCCGTCTATTGTAGCGATTACGAAAAATGGTGAACGGTTGGTCGGCATGTCGGCTAAACGGCAGGGCGTAACCAATCCGGAGAATACGGTTTTTTCCATTAAGCGCTTGATCGGCCGCAGTTTTGAAGACGAAGAAGTACAGCGCGACCTTAAGGCTATGCCGTATAAGATTATTAAGGCTAACGGCGGAGTTAAGGTGAAAATCGGCGATAAAGAATACACGCCGCAAGAAGTTTCGGCCATGATACTTAGTAAATTAAAAGCCGATGCTGAAGCTAAAATTGGTGAGAAAATCAGCGAAGCCATTATAACCGTGCCGGCTTATTTTAACGACTCGCAGAGGCAGGCGACTAAGGATGCTGGTAAAATTGCCGGATTGGATGTCAAACGTATTATTAATGAACCGACAGCCGCGGCCTTAGCTTATGGCTTTGAGAAAAAGAAAGGCCAGCAAATCGCGGTCTATGATTTAGGCGGCGGTACCTTTGATATTTCCATTTTGGATGTAAGCCAAGACACGGTAGAAGTTAAGTCAACCAACGGCGATACCCATCTAGGCGGCGATGATTTTGACCAAAGAATAATTAAATGGATTATTGAGCAGTTTAAGGAGGATCAGGGCGCGGACCTTTCTAAAGACCCCTTGTCCCTGCAAAGAATTAAGGAAGCGGCCGAAAAAGCCAAAATTGAGCTTTCCACCATGCCGGAAACCGAAATTAATCAGCCGTTTATCACGGTTGACGCTTCAGGCCGGCCTTTGCACTTAGTCATGAAAATGACCAGGGCTAAGCTTGAAGAGCTGACCGGCGACTTAGTGGCCGCGACCATAGCGCCGGTCAGAGCCGCGCTTAAAGACGCTGGTTTAGATGTTAAAGATATTGAAGAAGTTTTAATGGTCGGCGGCATGACCCGCATGCCCTTAGTGCAAAAAACCGTTAAAGAATTTTTCGGTAAAGAGCCGAATTTAACCGTTAATCCGGATGAGGTTGTTGCTTTAGGCGCGGCCGTGCAAGCCGGCGTTCTGCAAGGCGATGTTAAAGATGTCTTGCTCTTAGACGTTACGCCTCTTACCTTAGGTATTGAAACCCTGGGTGGGGTAGCGACGCCTTTGATTGAGAGAAATACCACTATTCCGACTTCTAAGTCGCAAGTCTTTTCTACCGCGGCTGACGGACAAACCAGCGTGGAGATTCATATCTTACAGGGTGAGCGCCCTATGGCTTCGGATAATAAAACTTTAGGCAGGTTTATCTTAGACGGCATACCGACCGCGCCTCGCGGCGTACCGCAAGTGGAAGTTTCTTTTGATATTGACGCTAATGGCATTTTGAATGTTAAGGCTAAAGATAAAGCCACTAATCGGGAGCAGAAAATTACCATTACCGCGTCTTCGGGATTGTCTAAGGAAGAAGTAGAGAAGATGAAGAAAGAAGCGGAAATGCATGCCGAAGAGGATAAGAAGAAGAAAGAACAAGTAGAAGTTAAGAATCAGGTCGAAGCCGTTATTTTCCAGACGGAAAAGATGCTTAAAGAGGCCGGCGATAAAGTTAAGCCGGAAGATAAGAAAGAACTGGAAGAAAAAGTCGAATCTTTGAAGAAAGTTAAAGATTCGGATAAGTTTGATGAAATAAAGAAGGCCATGGAAGCGTTAAACACTACGGCGCAGAAGATTGGTGCGGCTATGTATGCCGCCTCCGCCCCGCAGGGCGGGGCTTCGGCGAGCCAAGCAGGCCAAGGCGGATCATCGGCTGGCGCGCAACCAGGAGCCGATGAAAAGAAAAAGGACGAAGGACCGATTGAAGGCGAGTTTACGGAGAAGAAGTAATGATAAATAAAAAAGCCGCCCATGCGAATACCAGGATTAGTGGCACCGTATGGGCGTTTGGCTAGAGGGACTCTTTTTGGTTCGATTTGTTCCCCACCGGGATGTGAGGAATTGAAAAGGACATTCCAAAGCACATTGCTGCGACAAAACAAGCCACAAACAAAAGTGCGAGAAACGCTAGGAAAATATACATATCCGGCCTTTCGTTGAGGTGTACAATTATATTATTATAATTGTCGTATTTTAGCAAGTAGCTATCATTAAGATGAACAAACAATACCAAAAAATTTGGAAATTGGCTCTGCCGTATCTAAAGTCCGGAGCGAGAAAGGACTTTGTTTTGCATACCAAGGGCGTAGTGAAGGCCGTGGAAATGATAATTAAATTTAGCGGTCAGGGTGATGAAAGCTTGCTCATGCCGGCCGCGATTCTACACGACACCGGCTGGTCACGAGTGCCGAAAGTTTTACAATCAAGCGATGAGGCAAGAGATAAGTTAAAAGCTTTACGGCTTCATATTAAATACGCGCCGGAAATTATCAGAAAAGTTTTAGGTCAAATCGGTTATGAGAATAAAAAAATTAAAAAAATAATTGAGATCGTTAAAAGCCATAAATTTAAAAATCCAAAAGAGATAAATAAAAGAATTTTAATTGATGCTGACGCCGTGTCGGATTGCTTTAAAGAGCAGTTTAAGAGCGACATGAAATCTTATAAAGCGATTAAAAGAGATTTATATAATTTTCGCAAGAAAAATAATAAATTTTATAGTAAAGTCGCCGAAGAGATTTTTAATAAGGAAATCGAAAAAAGAATAAAATAACCTATGTCCAAAGACTATTACAATATACTCGGCGTTAATAAGAGCGCTAATCAGGATGAAATTAAAAAAGCTTTTCGGAAAAAAGCGCATGAATGCCATCCGGATAAGCAGGGCGGCGATGAGGCTAAATTCAAAGAGCTGAACGAGGCCTATCAGGTTTTAGGCGACGCGACTAAACGCTCGCAATACGACCAATATGGTCAAACCTTTGATCAGGCGCGAAGTCAGGGCGGTGGCGGCTTTTCCGGCTTCGGCGGTGCTGACGGTTTTAATATTAATATGGATGATTTGGGCGATATCTTCGGCGGCTTTGGCGATATTTTCGGTTTTGGTGGCGGTGGCGGTCAGAGCCGGCGGCGAACGCCAAGAGGCCGGGATATTGAAGTAGTTTTGAATCTTGATTTTAAGGAAGCGGTCTTCGGCGTGGAGCGGGAAATCAGCTTAAGAAAAACCGTTAAATGTTCAAAATGCCATGGCTCGGGCGCGGAACCGGGCAGTAGTTCGGAAACTTGTCCGACCTGTAAAGGCGCGGGCCGAGTGATTAAAATGCAGAGGACTATTTTAGGCAATATCCAGACGCAAACTACCTGTTCGACTTGCCAGGGCGAAGGCAAAATTATTAAAGAAAAGTGCCGGCATTGCAAAGGCGCTGGTTTAGTTAATGAAGTGGTTAATTTAAAAATTAAAATTCCGGCCGGTATTGATAACGGCGAAAGCATTAGATATGTTGGCCAGGGCGAGGCCGTAGCTAAGGACGGTCAGGCCGGCGACTTATATATAAAAGCCAGGGTAAACCAGGATAAAAGATTTTCTCGGGATGGTTTTAATATACTGTCAAAAGCTGAAATCAGCGTGGCTCTAGCGGCTTTAGGCGGAAAAATTGATGTGGAAACAGTTGACGGTCCGGTAGAATTAAAGATTGGCGAGGGTACGCAGTCCAGCCGCGTTATCCGGCTAAAGGGCAAGGGCGTACCGGAGACGCGCGGCGGCGGGCGCGGTGATCACTTGGTTGAAGTCATAGTGAAAACCCCGACCGGACTTTCCCGAAAGCAGAAAGAGCAGTTAAGGGATTTAGGGATCTAAAATATGAAAAATAAAACTTATCATATCATTACCATCGGCTGTCAGATGAACTACGCCGATAGCGAGAGATTAGCTAGCCGCTTAGAGCGGAACGGCTATAAAAAAACTGATAATAAATATGGGGCCGGTTTAGTTATAATTAATACCTGCGGCGTAAGGCAATCGGCGGAAAATCGGATTTATGGTTTAATTCCAAAAATAAAAAAAGAAAACCCGCGCGCGCGAGTGGTTTTAACCGGCTGTTTAGCCATGAGAGAGGACGTACGCCGAAAGATCGGCCGCTACGTTGATGATTGGCTGCCGATCGGCCAGGTACCGGATATAAAAATACCGGCCGATTATCTTGAAGTCAGACCGAATTATCAGTCGAAATTTAGCGCTTACGTGCCGATTGGCACCGGCTGCGATAATTTCTGCTCCTATTGCGTTGTGCCTTACGCGCGCGGCCGAGAAACCTATCGCCCGGCTAAAGCCATTTTGGCCGAAGTGCGCGGCTTAGTGAAGAAAGGTTATAAAGAGATTATTTTGATTGCGCAAAACGTTAATAGCTATAAGTCAGGCCAAACCGATTTTCCCGCCTTGCTCAAAGCGGTTAACGATATTAAAGGTGATTTTTGGATTAGATTTTTGACTAGCCACCCTAAGGATATGTCGGATAAGCTTATTAAAACCATGACGCAAGGCGCTAAAATTTGCCGCCAGGTTCATCTGCCGGCGCAGGCCGGGGACGATGAGATCCTTAAGAAAATGAATCGTAAATATACTTCGGCTGATTATGTTAAGTTAATTAAAAAGATTAGGCATGCCATGCCAGAAGCCAGTTTTACTACTGATTTAATTGTGGGTTTTCCGAGCGAAACCAAACAGCAGTTTAACAACACGGCTAAATTGATGAAGCAGATTAAATTTGATATGGCCTATATTTCCGAATACAGCCCCCGGCCAGGTACAGCGGCTTTTAAATTAACTGATAGTGTGTCGCGCGTAGAAAAGGCCAGGCGGAAGAATGAGATTGATAAAATATTGCGCCGGACCGCTCTAGCCAATAATAAAAAATATATCGGTAAGACAGTCAAGGTTTTGGCGGAAAATAAAATTAAAGCGGGGGAGTGGTTTGGTAAGACTATGACCGGTAAGGATATTAGATTTAAGGCCGGTAAGTCAGTTTGCAGAGCCGGCGATTTCATGGAAGTTAAAGTGACCGGAGCTAAAGAATTTAATTTAGCCGGATATGTCTCATAATAAACCAAAAATTATCGTGGTGCTCGGGCCGACCTCTTGCGGTAAGACTAAGTTGGCGATTGGTTTGGCTAATAAATTTAAGGGTGAAATCGTTAGCGCTGACTCGCGGCAGGTTTATAAGGGCATGGATATCGGCACGGGCAAGGATCTAGGCGATTATAATGTACCGTATCACTTAATTGACGTGGCTGATCCGAAGCGCCAATATAATTTAGCCAAATATCAGAAACAGGCTTTCGCGGCTATTGATGATATTTTACGGCGCGGCAAGCTGCCAATCTTAGTTGGCGGTTCCGGTCTTTACCTTCAGGCAGTAGTGGATAACTATAAATTGTCGGATTCTAAAAAAGATTCGGCCCTAAGAAAAAACGCTGAAAGATTAAGCGCCGGTGAATTGTTCCGCAAGCTGGAAAAACTAGCGCCGAAGCTGGCGGCTAGGTTAAATAATAGCGATAGAAATAATCCGCGCCGGTTAGTCCGCTATTTAGAAATTATTGAGCAGGATAAGGACTTTAAAAGCCGGGCCGGCCGGCAGAAGTATGATGCTTTAATTATTGGTATTAGCTACCCGCGAGAAATTTTACAGCAAAGAATTTTAAAAAGATTGATTGAGCGATTAGAAAAGCAGGGCATGGTTGACGAGGTAAAAAAGTTGAGACGAAGCGGTTTAAGCTGGAAGAAGTTAGCGGATTTTGGTTTAGAATATAAATTTATCTCTCTATATCTAAGAAAAGAAATGAGTTATGAAGAGATGGTGGAAAAATTGAATACCGCCATCTATCAATTCTCTAAGCGCCAGCTAAGCTGGTTTAAGCGCTGGGAAAAACAGGGCGCGAAGATAACTTGGCTAAAAGATAATAAAACGGCGGTCGGCTTAGTGAAAAAATTTTTAAAAAAATAAAAAGGGGTCGATGACTAAGCATCGCCCCTGGAGAGAATTTCGGCTAACTCGTTAGCCGAGGATCATTTTTAGGAGAGCCATTCTGACGAAGAGGCCATTTTGGGCCTGGCGGAAATACCAGGCTCTGGGGTCGGCGTCAACGCTTTTTTCTATTTCGTCGACACGGGGGAGAGGATGCATGATGATCGCCTCCTTTTTCATTTGGTCCAAGGCGGCCGGCCCGATGATGAGGCGCTTATTAGCCTGACGAACCTTGGCTAGGAGATCGGGGCTCTTTTTGTAACGTTCGTCTTGAACACGAGTTTGGTATAGGACATCAATCACTGGCAAAACGTCGTCCAGGTTTTCGGCTTCATCAAACTCGACGTCGTGTTTTCTCAGGTACGCCTTAACGTCCTCCTTCATTTTGGCTGGACCGGGTGAAACCAGGTGGATGACATTGCCGGGGAAGTGCTTGGCGATGAGGTAGCACAGCGACCTGACGGTCCGGCCATTTTTCAGGTCGCCAGCCATGACGATGTGCAGACCTTCAATCCTACCGAACTTCTCCTTGATAGTGAAGAGGTCAAGCAGAGCCTGGGTCGGGTGTTGCCCGGTGCCATCGCCGGCGTTGATAATGGGCACTCCGGCCTGCTTTTGTGCCTCTTCAAGTTCACTCTTGCGGTCATAGCGGACGACGATGATGTCCGGTCCGTAGCCGCCGATTACTCGGAAAGAATCTCCGAGAGTTTCGCCCTTGGCCGCGGAAGAAAAGACCCGAGCGTTGTCAGTGCTGATGACGGTGCCGCCGAGGTTTACCATGGCGATTTCGTGGCTAAGCCTGGTGCGTGTGCTTGGCTCGTAGAACAGAGTAACCATCAGTCTGCCCCTCAGGGCTTGCGAATCATAGTTGCCGTCCTTCATCTGGTGCGCGGCCGCGAAGATGGCGTCAATCGTTGCCCTGGTTAGCTGCTGCACCTTGATCAGGCCGTGTCTCTTTAGATAGCCGTTGCTGCCATTGCCGTTAGTTGTTTTCATGTGTTTTTGTGGTTTGGTTTTGTTGGTTAACTGCGGTTTAATTTGAATGTGCGTTGTTGGTTTGGTTTTGCGGTTTTTTACGGTCTAAAAAATTCCCCGTTCTTTTGGAACGGGGAATTTTTTAAAAAATAAGTTTTCCTCTCGGGCAATTGCCCAAGCGAACCTCTGACTTCTTTTTGCGGTAGAGAAATTTATTCATTACTATGATTCTAACATACTGTTAGAATTTGTCAAATTAGCTAACTTTACAGGTTATTTTTTCAATAAATCAGCTAAGATTTCAGCGACGATTTTCGGATTGGCCTTGCCCTTAGTCGCGGCCATGGCCTGGCCGACGAAAAATTGCAAGACATTAGTTTTGCCCTTTTTGTACTGTTCCACCTGCGGCTGGTTTTTAGAAACAATTTCCGCCACGACTTCCCTTAAGGCTGCTTCATCATCAAGCTGCTCAAGTCCGAGATCAGCCATAATTTGCGTCGGGTCGCCGCCTTGTTTATACATCTGGGCGAAAATCGTTTGGGCGGCCGAGGAGTTTACTTTACCCTGGTATACTAAAGCGATAAATTCAGCGAAATTTTCCGCGGTGATTTTTAGCTGGCTGATATTTTTGCCGTCGGTTTTAAGATGCTTAAATAATTCATTAATCAGCCAGTTAGCGGTTGTTTTGGCTAACTTATGTTTCTGCCTTTCCCAGTCGTCGCCCGAGGCTTCAATCCAAGCGCGCAATTCGGAGACTACTTGCTCGGTGTATTTAGCCAGGCCCTGGTCGCCGGTCAAAATTTCGCTATCGTATTTAGAAAATAAATATTCAGTCTGGAAGCGTTTAATTTTTTGCGCCGGCAGTTCATTCATGCCGGCCCTGATTTTATCTATCCAGCCTTGGCCGATAACGAGCGGGGGAATATCCGGCTCAGGAAAATAGCGGTAGTCGGCCGAAGTTTCTTTAACTCGCTGGCTAAAGGTTTGGCCCTGGTCGTCGTCCCAGCCGCGGGTTTCCTGGATCAATTCTTCGCCGTCTTCAAGAGCTTTAATTTGGCGCTTGATTTCATAATCAACCGCTTTCTCCATGTATTTAAAGGAGTTGATATTTTTCAGTTCAACCTTAGGATTTAATTTATAGTTGCCGACGGATTTAATCTGGCCATCAGCGTATTTCCATTTACCCGGTTCCTGCACGCTGATGTTAGCTTCGCATCTCATCTCGCCCTTTTCCATGTCAGCGTTAGAGACGTCTAAAGAGCGCAGGATCTTTTGGTATTCAGTCGCAAATTTTTTAGCCGTAGCCGCGTCCTTAATAATCGGTTCAGTAACCAGTTCTATGAGCGGTGTGCCGGCGCGGTTATAATCAACCAGCGAATATTTTTTGCCGGCCGGATGGATTAATTTCCCCGTGTCTTCTTCAAGGTGGATTCTGGTTATTAAGATGGGCTTATCGTCAATTTCCAGAAAACCGTCATAAGCGATTGGCAAATCGTATTGGGAAATCTGGTAGCCTTTGGGCAGGTCCGGGTAGAAATAATTTTTACGATCAAATTTAGAAAGTTCATGAATGCGGCAGTTTAAAGCCAAGCCTAAGAGAACCGTCCATTCAATGGCTTGTTTATTGGGTAGGGGTAGGGTCCCCGGGTGCGCTAAGCAGATCGGGCAGACCGTAGTATTCGGTTCTTTGCCTTGCGCATCATTATTACAGGAACAAAACATTTTGGACTTAGTTTTTAGCTCGGCATGGATTTCCAGGCCGATGATAACGTCGTATTTCATGTCTATATTTTAGCTTAAAATCGGGTGAATGTAAATCAATATATCCGGCTGGCTTTAGGCGGAGGTATTGGGCAGAGGTATTGGTTTTGAGCGCATACGAAATTGTAGCGTTTTTCTTTTAAAAGAAAAACGCCCAAATTTCGTCTAAGCGAAAAGCCAATACCTCTGCCCAACTTAACCTATTCTATAAATAATTTAAGTACTTGGTTCCAAATCTTTTCATGGATCGTTTTAATCGATTGGTTAGCGTCAATTATAGTCCAGCCTAACTCGTAGCCAAGCCGCAGATGCGCGATTCTGGCCAGATTAATAAGCTCGTAATTGGTTTCGTGCTGGTGATAATATTCAATAGATTCCCTGAAACGCTCGCCGTCAAATAAAAAGGCCAAGTTTTCTTTCAGTAAATGAGAATCGATATATTTTAAGAAGTTTTTATTCAATCCGGCGGCCAAGCCCCAGGCGATGCCGGTGCCGGTATAATCTTCGGCCACGATATTTATGCCCTGCGCCAGTTTTTGTCTTAGCCTTTCCTCAAACTGCAGGCGGTTAAAAGCGTAAATAATCTGCACTTCCCTAGGGGATAGATCGTAGAGATTATTCTGCCTTAAATAGTTGTTTAGAATCGGGCCCGAAGGCGCTAGGTCATAAATTGGGTATTTTAAATATTCGGCCGCTAGCCCGTGCAGTTTAAATTTATCAACCAGCATTTTCGCCTGGGTGGTTTTTCCCAGGTTATTGACGCCGTAGATAACGATGAATTTTCCCGGATAGTCTGCCATATTAGTAGACAATAAAGGAGCGCCTCCTTGCGCTCCTCCTTGTTTTTCGCTGATTTTTAATTACTTATCAGTTAATTAGGGAATTGATTTTTTTTAAATTTTTTGACAGTTCGGCTCTTGACCCTTGATTGATAATCGTGAAATCAGCCATGGCAATCGGGCCGCCGGTATGTAGATTGCCAATTTCGGCATAATCTCTTTTTTGGGCTTGCTCTTTGTTATAGGGCCGGTTAACCATCTTAAGATCTTTTTTCTTGTCCCATTTTCTCTTAGCTAGCCTTTCGTGCCTGATTTTTGGCGAGGCGTAGATGGCGATGACATTAAGCTTGTCCCGATATTTATTTTTAAATTCCACATATTCTTCCCAGCTGTAAAGACCGTCAACGACTACGTTGCCTTTTTTTAGCAGGTCATCTATTTTAGGAAAATTAAGCGTAGCGTAAGCGGCCATGCCGTGTTTTTTCCTAATCGCTTCTCTAACCGGCCGTTCGTTCTTTTCACCCGGCATCAAACCCTTTCTTCTGACTTCATCAAGGGTTAGCTGGCCTAAGCGGATAGGCTGGAAGCCTAAATCAACAAAAAATTTTCCCGCTTCGGTTTTACCCGAGCCGGGCAGGCCGACGATAGCGATAATTTTTTTATTTTTCATATTGTTTCAGCGCCTCTTTAATTAGTTTTCTACTGCCTTGACTGCCGAAAAAAGAATTAATAAATTTTATTCGGTTTATTTTTTTTACATCAATCCATTCGGCCAAGCTGGCATATTTTTTCTCGTGCTCGTCGAAGTTCGAGGCTGATAACTTGCCCCCGATTTTTTTTACCAGAAAATAGAAAAATGGGCAATTCCAGTATTGTTGTCTTATTTTCGAATAGTGAAAAGAAGTTCCGACCCGGACAATTTTAACCGGTTTGATTCTGATGCCTGTTTCTTCCCAAAATTCACGTTTCAGGGTATCGGTTATGGTTTCATGAATTTCTGATCCGCCGCCGGGAAAATCGTAGCCGTCAAATTGTTTTGATAATAAAATTTTGTTCTTTTCAATTAAAATACCGTAAATTGACGGGCGAAAAGCGAGCCTCTTAACGCCCACTTTATATGGTTTGCCATACATGTCGTAGCAGATAACTGTTTTAGCCATATTTATTTAGTCAATTCCAAAAAAGTTATTTTATGGCCGCTGGCCGTAGGGATGGTTTTTTCCGAAACGATTTTTTTAAATTGGCTGTAATCCGGGAAAAAGGTGTCGGCCTGTTTCGGCTCGTCGTCCACGACTGTTAAATAAAGCTTATCAGCTATAGGTAGGGCCAGCTTATAAATCATGCCGCCGCCGATAAAAAATATCTCTCCTTTATTATGAGCTTTAGCCATGTCGAGAGCTTCCTCTAAAGAGCGGGCGACTAAGCAATGGCAGGAAGTGAAGCTTTCGTCTTGGGTCATGACAATATTAATACGGTCGGGCAGAGGCCGATCGTTCATGGAATGAAAAGTTTTCTCGCCCATGATAACGACATGGCTGGTGGTAATTTTTTGAAAATGCTTCATGTCTTCCGGAATGTCATAAAGCAGTTTATTCTTATAGCCGATAGCGCGATTTTTCGCGATGATGCAGATGATGGAAATCATATTAAAAGCCTCCTATATTAGCAATCTCGGCTTTTATCGCCGGATGCGGGTCATAATTTTCTAAAGTAAAGTCTTCATATTTAAAGTCATTAATATTTTTTATGTCCGGATTCAGTTTCATTTTTGGCCAAGGTTTTGGTTCGCGAGCCAGTTGCTCACCTACGGCTTTAAAATGATTGGAATAAATGTGCACGTCACCGAAAGTATGCACGAATTCACCTGGTTTCAAGCCGGTTATCTGCGCCACCATTAAAAGAAGCAGGCCGTAGCTCGCGATATTAAAGGGTACGCCTAAAAAGACATCAGCGCTTCTTTGATAAAGTCCTAAATTTAAAATACCGTCGCCGGTAACCTGAAATTGATAAGTGGTATGGCAGAACGGCGGTACTTCATTGGCATTGCCTTTCGAGGCCATGGCATAAATGAAGTCCGGATTCCAGGCCGAGACTACATAGGATTTACGGTAGGGCTTGTCCTTCAATCCCTGAATGCACCAGCCCAGCTGATCAATCTCTCGGCCATCGGAAGCCGGCCAGCGGCGCCACATGCGGCCATAGACGCAGATTAAGTCGCCCCAGTTTTTAACGAAAGGGTCGTCCGCCGGTAGTTCCTTGATTTTGGTGATGAATTGCTCTTGGGTTAAATCTTTGGCCGGATCATTCGCCAGGCAGTGTTTATGATATCTTTTCCAGGCCCACTCGTCCCAGATATGAACATTATTGTCAACTAAAAATTTTACATTAGTATCGCCGCGCAAGAACCAGAGCAGTTCAATAATGATGCCGCGGATAAAAACTTTCTTAGTGGTCAAGAGGGGAAAGCCCTGGCTTAAGTCAAAACGGATCTGCCGGCCGAAAACCGAGCGGATATGAGGCGGCTCTTCGCCCTTATTTTCATATTGCGCTAAAACTTCAGGCGTAAAAAACAATTTTTTATTCGAACCATTATCCTTAATGTCTTTAAGCAGGTTTAAATATTGGTATTCAGGATGAGTTTGACTCATATATTTTATTTTACACTTGTCTTTCTTTCCCCTCGGTCGCTACTCGGCCGCCCTGCCATTGGCCGCGGTATTCGTTGCCTTGCCCGAGAACTTCATGAAAAGTAATATGGACGACGCGGGCGCCGAAGGAAATTTTAATATCGCTTTGGCCTAAATTGGCTAGGCCGAAAGTTAGCTCGCCCTTGTAGCCGGGCTGGACAATGCCGTTAAATAGCCCTAAACCGGAGCGAAACATAGTGGTGCGGGGGAAAATTATGCCGGAGAGGGTAGTGGGCAGATTTACTTTTTCTATGGTTTTAATTAAGTAATATTTACCGGGCTGGAAAATAAAATAGTCTTCTTTCTCATTTTTTTCCGGATGGCAGTGGCCGACTAATTTTATCTTCGGCGTGTCGCGCTCTTCTACACCTAAAAAACCGTTGCCCTCTAGTTCATAAACTTCGCCCAGACGCAAATCAAAGCCGGCGCCTTCGGGATTATTCATTTCCCGATCGCAAAGGTTTTCCACCAACTTTATCTCCTTGACTAGCTCATGAAGTTTTTTTATGCCTAAAATCATGTTTATATTAGCAGTTGATTGGAATAAGTTATTTTCTCGTTGCGGAACTCGCCGCCTGCTGGCGGCTCAGACAGTCCTCGCTTCGAAAATAATTTATTCCAATCAACTGCTTAAACTGTTTAAATATTTAAATAAACTTTGCCTTCGTATTTCCTGATCTTTATGCCGCGGCGCTCGGCTAAGTCCCAAACCTCGTTTTCTTCTTCAATCTTTTCTCCGCCGGTCTGGATGCGCCGGTAAATTTCATTATAGACAATCTCTTTAATGCCGGCGTTATTGAGCGCCTTCATGCAGTCATAGCAGGGCAGAAAGGTGCTATAGAGCGTAGCGCCGCGCAAGCGGCTAGTGTTCTGGGAATTAATTATACCGTTAATTTCCGCGTGCACGCCGCGGCAACGCTCTAATTTCTTGGTTTTCGGGTTGCCGTCAATTTTCGCGCAGCCGACTTCGGTGCAATGATAGTCGCCTTCGGACGGGCCGTTATAGCCGACCGAAACAATTCTTTTTCTTTCGTCAACAAAAACCGCGCCGACAACATGATAGCGGCAGGCGGTTCTTTGAGAAATTAGTAATGCTAAATTCATGAAAGTTTCATCCCAGCTTAGCCGCGTGGCGTGCTTGATTTCTGCCATATGAGTTTATCTTTAAATAATTAAGAGTTATAGGTTATTTCATTTTATCAAATCGTTATAAATAGGGCAAATTGAAAAACGCCCCGAATTTACGAGGAGTTTTTTACATAGAATATTTAGTTTTTCGCCGCCTGCTCTTTGGCGATAAACTTTTTGATGTCGTCTACCGTGCTTAAGAGCTGGGCCGGGAAAATAATCGTGGAATTTTTCTCTACGCTGATTTCAGCCAGGGTTTGAAGATTTCTCAGTTGCAAAGCGATGGGATGCTCGGCCATAACGTCGGCGGTCTGGGCTAATTTTTCCGAAGCCAGGAATTCGCCTTCGGCCGCGATAATCTTAGAACGCTTCTCCCGTTCGGCTTCGGCCTGCTTAGCCATAGCCCTTTGCATATTCTCCGGCAGTTCAATATCTTTTATTTCCACTAAACTAACCAGCACGCCCCAAGGTTCGGTATGCGCGTCTAAGACCGTGCCGATTTCCTTATTAATGGCATCGCGTTCGGATAAAACTTCATCCAGCTGAAAACGGCCGACGATATTTCTAACCGTGGTCTGCGCGATCTGATCAATGGCCTGGCGGACATTTTCAATCGCTACGATGCTCTTAACCGCATCGACGATTTTAAAATAAGCCACGGCCGAAATATCCACGGAAACATTGTCTTTAGTGATGATTTTTTGCGGCGGTATCGGCAGGGTCAGGGTGCGAAAGTCTACCTTTTTCATCCATTGGATGTAAGGTATAATCCATCTTAAGCCAGGCTCTTTCGTGCCGGTTATTTTACCTAAGAAAAAGACCACACCCTTTTCATACTGCTGGACAACGCGGAAGCCGGGCAGGATTATGAAGACGATGAAAAAAAATAAAATGTTCAGAGGTAGGGACATAAATTTTAGGTTAAGAATTAAATTTATACTCAAATGTTAGCATGAAATTATGAGGAAAGCAAACAGTTGCTTTATGCTAAATTTTCCTATAAAATTAAATCTTAGATATGAATAATCTAACCGATGAGCAATTAATAGCGGCCTATTTAAAGGGCGACAGGCAGGCGCTTAATTTATTAATCAAGCGCTATTTAACGCCGATTTTTAATTATGCTTTAACTTTTGTTAAAGACCAGGCCCAGGCCGAAGATATCGCTCAGGAAGTTTTTGTTAAAGTTTGGCAGAAGATAAAAAAGTTTGACAGCCGTTATAAATTTAAGAGCTGGCTTTACGTAATCGCTAAAAATACCAATTTGGATTATCTGAAGAAAAATAAAGCCATTAATTTTTCCTCCTTGAATCAAGCAGACGATGATTTGCTGTTTGAAGATTTGGTTAGGGAAGCCGGACTGTCGCCCCAGGCCGAGCTGGAAAAAATACAAAATGCCGAAACGGTCAACGCCACGATTAACGAGTTGCCGGAAAAGTATAGAGAAACCGTTAGGCTGCATTATCATGAAGGCTATAAGCTAAGGGAAATCGCGGTGAAGCTAGGGGAGTCAATTGAGACCATAAAGAGCCGTAATCGGCGGGCCCTGCAAAAATTAAAGAAATTAATTAATAAGTGAACCAAAATGGTTCGCTTTATCGTATTAATAATATGCTAATACAACCAAGAGCCGATTTGTATGATCGGATAATTAATAAAATAGACCGCGAAGAGAGGCGGATAATCTTGAAAAGACGGCTAATTATAGAGTCTTTTTCTTTAGTCGTGTCTTTCTTTGTTTTTATTCCTTTAACCATGAAACTGCTGGCCGATATAACCGCCTCGGGTTTGACCCAGTTTTTATCCTTGCTCTTCAGCGATTTTGCTATTGTTATGGCCAATATTGGAGATTATGCTTTAAGCCTCTTGGAATCAGCTCCGGTTTTAAGCCTGTCTTTATCGCTTACCGCCATGTTAGCTCTGGTCTTTAGCTTGGCCAAACTGGCGGATTCTTATAGTGATTTTAAGAAGATAGCTGTTAATTAAAATTATAAATATATGACCATGAAAGAAATTTTCAAACCCGTTCACTTTAATAAACTGCTAATGGTCTTAGCCGCCATTGTTGTTTTATTGTTGGTTTTTTCCTTGGGTATTTTTGTTGGCCACGAAAAAGCCAGATTTTCTCAAAATTGGGGAGAGCATTATTATCGCAATATTATGGGACCGGGCGGACCGGGCGGTTTCGGCATGATGATGGATTTTAATCGCCCCGGTTTTAACGCCAGAAGCGGTTTAGGGCAAATTATTAAAATTGAAGGAGACAGCTTAATAATTAAGGACCAGGCTAATGTAGAGAAATCAATCTTAATAACCGATCAGACGGAAATTATTGAAGACAATCATGATATTAAGATAACCGATCTTAAGATTGACGATAAGATTGTGATTATCGGCCGGCCTAACGAGAGCGGCCAGATTGAACCCAGATTAATTAGAGTTCTACCGGACGGGAGCACGCTTTCCCCGGATCAACAATAATTTTTTAAGAATATGGTCAAATACATAAAAAAACACAAAATCATCTCCGCGGTTGCTTTAATTATTATTATTTTTGGCGGTTATTCCGGCTATAATAAATTTAAAGGCAACCAGGTTCAGACCAGCTATTTAACTGCGGCCGTGGCCAAGGGAACTTTAGTTACCTCGGTTTCTTCAAGCGGACAAATTTCCGCCTCTGACCAGGTTGATATTACGGCAAAAGTTTCCGGAGATATCACTAAAGTTGCGGTGGCGGCCGGCCAGGAAGTTAAGGCCGGTGACCTAATCGCTCAGATTGATGCTCAGGACGCTTATAAGACTTTGCGCGATGCTCAGACTAACTTAGAGACCGCTCAGTTATCGTTAGATAAAGTAAAACAGGCGGCTGATCCTGATTCGGTGTTTTCGGCTCAAAATACGGTAGCCAGCGCTCAAAATAGTTTGGATAAGCTAAAACTCTCCCAGCCGATAGATTATCAAAATGCGCAAAAGGACTTACTTACCGCGCAAAACAATTTGACTAAAGCTTATAGCGACGCCTTCACGGCCATCTCCAACAGTTTTTTAAATTTGCCCAATATTATTACCGCTTTAAACGATATTCTAACCAGTGATGCCATTAGCGCTAGCGATAATTCTCTGGGCCAGGGGCAAATTAATACCGATGTCTTATTCAATACGACTTACGAAACCGACCAATTAAAAATTAAGTCTTATCAGATCATAGCGGAAAACGATTATACGGCCGCGCGTAAAAATTATGATATCAGCTATGACAGTTTTAAGAGCGCCAGCGTTTATTCCGATACGGCCACGATTGATAGCTTGCTTAGTGAAACTTTGGCTACGGCTAAAGCCATGGCGCAGGCAATCAAGAGTGAAAATAACTATTTAGCAGCTTGGTCGGACGCGCGAGCCCTAAGAAATTCATCTATCTTTTCCCAGGTAACGACTTATAAAAGCAATCTGACGACTTACAGCAGCCAAGTTAATAGCAGTTTTTCCAGTCTGTCATCGGCTGAGACTACTATCCAAAACGATAAAGACGCGGTCGTCTCGGCCGATAATGATCTGAAAACTTTAGCGCAGAATCAGCCGTTAGATTTAATTGCGGCCGAAAATAGCTTGAAAGAAAAGCAAGCTGCTCTAGCTGACCTTCTGGCCGGGGCCGACCCCCTAGATATTAGAACGCAGGAAATATCAGTCCAGCAAAAGCGCAACACACTTTATGACGCCCAGGTCGCTTTGGCGGATTATACGATTAAAGCTCCTTTTAACGGAGTTATCGCCGCGATCAACGTTAAAGTCGGCGATTCGGCTAGCGGCGTCATCGCTACTATAGTTACTAAACAGCAAATCGCCGAACTGTCTTTAAATGAGCTTGACGCCGCTAAAATAAAATTAGGTCAAAAAATTATCTCGACTTTTGACGCCGTAGACGGATTAGAATTAACCGGTCAGGTCGCCAGTCTCGATACTCTCGGAACGGTAAGTCAGGGCGTAGTTACTTATGGCGTGAAAATAGTTTTTGACACGCAAGATGATAGGGTTAAATCAGGTATGAGCATTAATGCCACAATTATAACCGATAGTAAAACCGACGTTTTGATGGTAGCTAATTCAGCTGTGAAAATCGATAGTAGCGGCAGCAGTTATGTTCAAATTCTTGATGAGAACGGACAGCCTAAGAGTCAATCAGTGCAGATCGGTTTAGTAAGCGATACGGATACGGAGATAGTCAGCGGCCTAGCCGAGGGCGATAAGGTTATTACACAAACCGTAACTTCCGGCGGTACGGCCTCGTCGCAATCCGGTTCGGCCGCCAGTGCTAATAGAACCAGTAGCGGTTTCAGCGGCAGCGCCATAAGAATACCGGGCCTGGGTAGGTAAGCTAGTTTTAATTAAACTCAATACCATGATAAAATGTGAAAATATATATAAATCATACAATACCGGCGGCGTGGAAACCGAGGTGCTTAAAAATATTTCCTTTACCATTGATGACGGGGAGTTCGTCGCCATTATCGGTCCCTCCGGTTCCGGCAAATCGACTTTGATGCATATTCTTGGCGCGCTAGACAGCCCGACTCGCGGTAAGTATTATTTGGGCGATAAAGACGTTTCCACTCTTCTAGAAGACGAATTAGCGAAAATCAGGCAGGAAAAAATCGGTTTTGTCTTTCAAGCTTTTAATTTATTGCCTCGCGCCAGCGTTCTGCGCAATGTCATTCTGCCCTTAGTTTACGCTAAAGTTCCGGTTGAAGAGCGTGAAGAAAAAGCTAAACAGGCCTTAGAACAGGCCGGACTGGCCGAGACGCATTTTCATCATTTATCCAATCAGCTGTCCGGCGGCCAGATGCAGAGAGTGGCAATCGCTTGTTCTTTAGTTAATAATCCGGCGATCATTTTAGCTGATGAGCCGACCGGTAATTTAGACTCTAAAACCGGCGATATCGTTTTAGAAGCTTTCCAGAAATTAAATGATCAAGGCAAAACCATAATTTTAATTACCCATGAGCAGTATGTAGCCAGGCATACGGACAGAATCATTACCATCAAAGACGGAATGATCGTGGCGGATGATAAAAATGTTAATAAAAAGATTTTGCGAGGCTGATAAATTAAGCCGGAACGCTTTATGTTAATAACAGATTTATTCCAAGAAAGTTTTTTAGCTCTATCCAGCAATAAAGTTAGGTCAAGTCTAACTATTTTAGGCATAGTTATCGGTATCGCTTCGGTTATCGCCATGGTTTCTATCGGCGCTGGCGCCCAGAATTCAATTGAATCAAGCATTCAATCGATCGGCTCTAATCTGCTCTTGGTTATGCCGGGCGCCCAGCGGGGGTTCGGTGGCGGAGCGGCCTCTGCCCGGGCAGCGCGCAGTCCTTAACTCAAGCCGATGCCGAGGCTATAGAAAAAAATGTCGCTTTAGTTAAAACGGTTGCTCCTGACCTTTCTCAAAGATATCAGGTAACCGCCAAAGGGACTAATACTAATACTTCGGTTGACGGCGTGACCGCCAGCTACGCGGAGGTTAGAAATGTAAAGATAGATCAAGGCTCATTTATTACTGACCAAAATAATTCCAGCTTGTCTAAAGTAGCGGTTTTAGGCCCGACTACGCGCGATGATTTATTCGGCGAGGAGGCGACTAACGTTATCGGTCAGGCCATTAGAATAAACGGCAATGAATTTAAAGTTATTGGCATTACGCAAAGTAAAGGCGGCAGCGGTTTTTCCAATCAAGATGACATGATTTATATCCCCTTAACTACCATGCAAAAATATTTGGCTGGCGCTGACTATGTTTCTACGATCAGCGTAGAAGCGCAGACGGCCGGTGATATGGCGGTAATCCAGGAAGAAATGACTAATCTACTTTTAACGCGGCATAAAATTTCCGACCCCTCGGCGGCTGATTTTAATATTTTAAATCAGGCGGATATTGTGGCCACGGCCTCTAGCGTCACTGGTACTTTTACCATGCTTTTGGCCGCTATCGCTGGAATTTCTTTAGTTGTCGGCGGTATCGGTATTATGAATATGATGCTAACGACTGTGACCGAGCGCACTAGGGAAATCGGCTTGCGTAAAGCTATTGGCGCTACTGGTGCGGATATTAACGGGCAATTTCTTACTGAAGCTATTATGTTGACGATCATGGGCGGCGTGGCAGGAGTATTTTTAGGCTGGTTGGCTTCCTTAGCCGTAGCCCATTTTGCCAGTTTAGCGACTACCGTATCAACCTCCGCTGTTTTTTTAGCTTTTGGCGTGTCGGCGGTTATCGGTTTAGTCTTCGGCTATTATCCGGCGCGTCGAGCCTCTAAGCTAAATCCGATTGAAGCTTTAAGATTTGAATAATTAAAAAATGATCATTGCCAACATCCGCCGGACAAGGTTTTTGTTTTTTCACTTAAGATGAAATTTGGGTGATTTTTCTTAAGGAAAAATCACTACAATTTCATATGCGCTCAAAAACAAAAACCTTGTCCGGCGGCAGGTAATGACATAATATTTTATGAAAAACAAAATGTTAGTTGGTTTTATTATCGCTCTAGTTATTGTCGGCGGCGGTTCTTTTTACGGCGGCATGGTTTACGGTAAGAGCCAGGCGGCCAGCCAGCGCAATTCAGCCTTCGGTCAGCGCCAAGGCTTTGGCGCCGGCTTGGCCGGCGGTTTAAGCGGCGCTAGCGGATTAACTCGAGACGAAAATCGGGCGGCCGGCGGTTTCGTTAACGGCGCTATTATCGCCCAGGATGATAAAAGCATAACCGTTAAGTCGCAAAGCGGCGGGTCAAAGATTATTTTCTTATCAGACAGCACCCAAATTACTAAATCCGTTGATGGCTCTTTGGCTGATCTAGCGATTGATAAAAATGTTACCGTAACCGGCAGCGCTAATTCAGACGGCAGCTTGACCGCGCAGTATATCCAGTTGCGCCCTGACGTACCGGCCGGCCCGGGCGAACCAGGCCAAGGCATAGCCCCGATTTCGGCTCCGGCAGCGGAATAATTGATTAACTATTTATAGGTTTGGCGCGCCTCTAAATTATTATTTAGAATGCTCGACCGAAGTTGCAAATTCGGCCAAGTAAAAACAAATTGCGCCAACCGTAAATTAGATATTAGTAGGAGGGCTAGAAAGTTTAATTAATAAATAAATTAATTTAAATTTATGAAATTAAAACATAAAATTTTAGCTTATTCCATGATCCCGGCCTTATTAGGCGCTGGTTTCATCGGGATCAATTCGGTTTCAGCCAACGGTTTCTTCGGCGGCTTTGGCGGCGGTAATTTAACGCCGGAACAGGTCGTCGACAGGCAAGAGGCCATGTTCCAGAGTCAAGCCGACCTCTTAGGCATTAGTCTTAGCGAGGTTAAAGAAGCTTGGGCTAGCGGTACAAGCTTTCATGAATTAGCTACGGCTAAAGGCATTACCGATACCGAGCTGCAGCAGAAAATGCAAGAAGCCCGTTTGGCGCAGATTAAGAGCCAACTAAAGACTTTAGTGGATAACGGAGTTATCACTCAAGCGCAGGCTGATCAGCGGTTAACGTTCATGCAGAATAATCAAGGTTCTAAGGATAAGAGCGGTCGGGGAGGTAAAATGGGTAAAGAACTTGGCGGCCTTGGCTGTTTAGGCTTTTAGTTAGGAAGAGTTAATATATCGCCCGGCAGAGGAATCAGCCCGGGCAAAAAACCGCCGGTTTTAAACCGGCGGTTTTTGTTTTATATAAATTTTAACTAAAAAAAAGAACCCGCGCTCCGACATGTGGTCAGTGCGCGGGGAGGGTGCGGGGTGAATCGCGCTAGCGCGATTCGTTCCTCTTGCGGCGGCGTTTATGCCGCGTCTCGGCGTCTTTTTGCGAAGGAGGTTCGATCGAAAGGGAGGTTCGTTTACACATGTTCTATTTTGGGTTGTTCCGACTTTCGCCGGAGGTTTTTGTTGTGCCCTAGATTCTAGATCGCGGGTTCGGCGGCTGGAGTGCGCGGACTTCGCTGCGGTCGCGGCAGCCGTCTGATGGCGGCAAACTGGAATGCATCCCTGGTGGCGGACGCCTGCCGGCTCGTTTGAGCCGACTTTACTTTGTTCCACCAAGGGGTTACCGCGTGGATTGGTGTGGGTTTGAAAGAACTGCTACGTCTGTTCATTTCTAGTTTGTTGTTTTGGTTTTTGGTTTTTTGTCGGCGTTTTTGCCGGACTATTTAATATTATCTCCTTAATTTAGGATCGTCAATAGTGGTTATTTTTTGAAAATTTATATATAAAGAAACCCTGCGCGCCTCGAGGGAGCACAGGGTGATGGCAAAACGGAAGATCCTTAGGTTGCTTGCCGAGTCGACGTCAGTGCCGGCCGGCTATACTCCACACACGGTGGTTATTTGAGTATTTTGCTTCTTCCGGACTTTCCGCTTTGACGTTTTATATTACTATATTAATTATAAAATGTCAAGAGTGGATGGTAATGTGCACACACATTTGGCGGTTTTCCCAAAACTATGAGAAAATCGGCAGATATGTGTACAAAATTACCAGCTAACCCATTAGAGGAGCGGCTAAGGTGGGTATTGCCAATCATTAAT
>Ga0172368_10000894_pt1 | contig 41654 bp, 33 predicted proteins | sample Lak11m_FD_114540 | JGI IMG/M metagenome (GOLD analysis project Ga0172368, IMG submission 114540) | Freshwater microbial communities from Kabuno Bay, South-Kivu, Congo - kab_022012_11m | ecosystem: Environmental > Aquatic > Freshwater > Lake | place: Democratic Republic of the Congo: South-Kivu... | reverse complement strand
TTTCTGCCTTGTGGAACGAGACGCGCGCCGAAACAAAATCTTACGAAGATGAAGACGAGGATAACTTATGAATCCGATTCTCAATATTATTTTAGAAATTCTCACGCTGGCGGTTGGCGTTGCCGCAGGCTATTTTTTCCATCGCTATCAAGCCGAGCAAGCCGCCAAAGCCCGCCACGAAAAAGCGGATGACATCATCAAAGCCGCCAACGCGCAGGCGCGATTAATTGAAAGCAGCTCGCGCGAAAACGCCACCAAAATTGTGCAAGCCGCCGAAGCGGAAATGAAGGTGCGCCGCATGGAACTCAACCGCGAAACCGAGCGGCTGGATAAGCGGCGCGGCGAGCTGGACGCGCGCTTTGACAAAATTGAACAACGCGAACAAACGCTCAACAAGCGCCAATCGGTGGTGGACAAGCGCGCCAACGACATTGAAAAATTGTACGAAGACCAAGTAAAAAAACTGGCGGAAATTGCTCAAATGACGCAAGAAGACGCCCGCAAAGATTTATTTGCGGCGGCGGAAAAAGAAGCGCGGGGCGATATGGCGCGCATCATCCGTCAAATTGAAGCGGAAGCGCGCGAAGAAGGCGAAAAACGCGCGCGCGTTTTAATTGCGGACGCCATTCAGCGCGTGGCTTCGGAGCATGTGGCGGAAGTCACCCGCGCCGTAGTCACTTTGCCCAGCGAAGAGATGAAGGGGCGCATTGTGGGGCGCAACGGGCGCAACATTAAAGCCTTTGAGCAGGCGGCGGGCGTGGATGTGATTGTGGACGACACGCCAGATTCCGTCACCGTCTCTTGCTTTGATTCGGTTCGCCGCGAAATTGCGCGGCGCGCGCTGGCAAAACTTGTGTTAGACGGGCGCATTCACCCCGCTCACATTGAGAAAGTGCTAGAAGACGAGCGCAAAGCGGTGGAAAAAATCATCAACGAATCGGGCGACCAAGCCGCCTTTGAGGCAAACATCACCGGGCTGCACCCGGAAGTATTGCGGATGATGGGACGCTTGAAGTTCCGCACGTCCTATGGACAAAATCAACTGGCGCACGCGGTAGAAGTGGCGAAGTTGGCGGGCATTCTCGCCGCAGAAATTGGCGCGAATGTGGAGCTCTCCAAACAGGGCGGCTTTTTACACGACATTGGCAAAGCCATGGACCATAATCAAGATGGCACGCACGCCGGACTGGGCGCGGAGTTTTGCAAACGCTACGGCGTGCATCCGGTGGTGGTGAACGCCATTGCCTCGCATCACCATGAAGTGGAGCAGGAAACCATTGAGGCGGTCATCGCCGAATCGGCGGACGCAATTTCCGGCGCGCGTCCGGGCGCGCGGCGCGAAGACTTGGAAGCCTACATCAAACGCATTCGCTCGCTGGAAGAAATGTCCATGTCCTTTGAGGGCGTGCAGCAAGCCTTTGCCATTCAGGCGGGGCGCGAGGTTCGCATCCTCGTCAAGCCAGAAGCGATTGACGACCTCGCCTCGGCGCGGCTGGCGCGGGACGTGGCAAAGAAGATTGAAGAGACCATGCAATATCCGGGTCAAATTCGCGTGACGGTTATCCGCGAAACGCGCTCCACAGAATACGCCAAGTAAAAAAAAGGCTCGCATCCGCGAGCCTTTTTTTTTATGCCTGTTTACCTTGCAACTGCAAGGATTGCGAAAATAAGATGGGATAAAATAAAGCCATGTCAGGCAAAGATGATTTCCATTTAATAGACCTCAAAGCATTAAAGCGATTTGACCCCTATGCCGCGTGGATTCTATTAGGTTTGGCGGCGGCATACCTGCTCACGTTTTCGCTGCGCTTGTCCACTATGCTGGTGGCGCTGCCCGTTATGGCGGCGGGCTGGTTTTATGGAACGCGCGGCGGCTTAGCCGCCGCGCTGCTTGGGTTTGTGTTCAATCTTGCTATTTTGCAGCCCTATCGCCTTGAGTCGTTTTTTGCGAGCGTAGCGGCGTTTGAAGCGACGCATTTCTTCATCACCGGTCACAGTTTGGCGGCTCTGGCGGGCGTCTCTATTGGGCGGTTGCGCTACTTCTTTGAGGCGCGCGCGCAAACAGAGGAAGACCTGAAAGCAAGCGAGGAACGCTACAAAAGTTTATATGAACATGCCAGTTTGGGAATTTACAGCACAACGCCAGACGGCAAGATTTTACTTGCCAACCCCACGCTATTGAAGATGCTAGGCTATCAAAACTTTGAAGAGTTAGCGGCGCGAAATTTAGAAAAAGAAGGATTTTCCACAGACAATCCGCGCAGCATCTTTAAGGAAAGTATTACGCGAGATGGTCAAGTGATTGGGTTTGAAACTCAATGGGCGCGCAGGGATGGCTCTACGTTTTGCGCGCGCGAAAGCGCCCAAGCCGTTTATGACGCGGCGGGAAACATTCTGCGCTATGAGGGCGTGGTGGAAGACGTGACAGAACAGCGGCGGCTAGAAACCGCCCTGCTGGAACGCGAAGCGCGCCTGAAGAGCATTTTAGACAGCGCCATAGACGCTATTATCACCGTAAGCGAAAGTCGCCACATTTTATCGTTTAGCAAAAGCGCCGAAATCATTTTTGGCTACCGAGCGGACGAGGTCATTGGTAAACCGCTGGAATTGCTCCTGCCCAAAGACAGCCCGCAAATGCAGGAATGGTTTACAAGTAATTTTTTTAACGCCGATGGCGGCAAGCGCGTCAAACCTCGCCGCGAGATTTTCGCCAGACGAAAAACAGGGAATATGTTTGCGGCTGAAACGTCCACGTCCAAATTTCAATTTAAGCAGCAAACCTTGTTTGCCGTATTTATTAGAGACATCACCGAACGCAAGCAAGCCGAAGAAGACCTGCGCGAACAAGCGCAATTTCTCAAACTACTGAGCGAAATGACGCAATCCATTTTAACGGCGCAAAGTTTTGAAGAAATTACCAAACCGCTCACCGAGAGCCTCACCACCCTGCTGGGCGCGGATAGCTGTTACCTGACCCGCTGGGACGCCGCGCGCGAGCAGGTATTTCCGGTGGCGACCAACAACGCAAACAATTCCTTTTTTCTACATTTGGAATACCCCAAAGACCAGCCCAATTTAACCACCGCCGCGTTAAAAGAGAACCGCATTGTCATTGTGGAAGACTACAAAAATTCACGGCGAGTCAACCCAAACTTTCAAGATAAATTTACGGAGACTTCTTTTCTGAGCATTCCGCTGCATTACGGCGAACATCAGCTAGGGGCGGCAATTGTGGGCTTTATGCAGCGGCGCATCTTTCGCCGCGTGGAGATTGAGCGCGCGCAGCAAGCGGGCAATCAAATTGCGCTTGCCATGTGGAGCGCCCAACAGGATATTGAAATTCAAAACAAATTACGCGAAACGCAAGCGCTTGCCAATATTGCGCTGGCGCTAAGCGAAAGCGAAAGCGTTAGTTTGGATAATGTGCTAAATCTCATTGCGCGTTCGGCGCAAAGCCTCATTTCTAACGCGGAGCAAGCGGTCATTCACCTGATACGCGAAAAAGAAAATATGCTCGATGCGGCGGCGGTAGCGGGCTTTATCGAACCCGAAGGCGGCAAAAAAAATATTCCGCTGGGCAAGGGCATCGCTGGGCAAGTGGCGTTGAACGGCGAAACCATCAACATTGGGGATGTCAATGCCGACCCGCGTTTTATTCAACTGGACACGCCGCCTGCCTACCTTTCCCTTTTGGTTGCGCCCGTCTTAACTGGAAAACGCAAGTTAGGAGTCATCAGCGTACAGAGCAGCCGCGCTTACGCCTTTACGCAGAATGACGTGGAGCTGCTGGGCTATCTTGGCACCCATGCCGCCATCGCCATTGAAAACGCGCATCTGCTTGAAAGCACTCAACAAACGCTCAAAGAAGTAAACGCCCTTTACCGCATCAACAAGGGATTAATTGCCTCGCTTGAACCGGATGACCTCTTACAAGAGACAGTAGAACTTCTGCAAAAAAACTTTGATTATCATTACGCGCAAATATTTGTGGAAGACCCCGAAAGCGGAAACTTCATCATGCGCGCAGGCAGCGGCAAAATTGGAGCGCAACTGAAAGCGCGCAAACATCAACTGCAACCCGGCGAAGGCATTGTAGGCTATACCGCCGAAAGCGGCGAAGCATTCTTAACCAACAACGTGGATGAGGTTGTCTCGTTTGTCGCAAACCCCTTGCTGCCCAACATTAAATCTGAACTGGCTGCGCCCGTCAAATTGAATGACCAGATTGTAGGCTTGCTCGATATTCAGCAAATTCCTCCGCGCCACTTAACCGAACAAGACTTAAGGCTCGTCTCCGCAGTCGCCGACCAATTGGCGGTTGCCCTCCAAAAAGCGGATTTATACGCAAACCTGCAAATTTCACTGCAACAAGAAAAAGCCATCCGCAATCAATTAATGCAAAACGAACGCCTCACCGTAATGGGGCGGCTTTTGGCAACTGTCTCGCATGAATTAAACAACCCGCTGCAAGCCATTCAAAACGCGCTATTTTTACTCAAAGAAGAACAAGGAATTTCTACGCAAGGGCGGCAAGACCTAGACATTGTGCTTGCCGAATCAGAGCGCATGGCAAGCATGATAGAACGTCTGCGCGCCACCTACCGCCCCATTCAAGCCGAAGATTTTCAACCCACGCAAATTAATGAATTAGTGGAAGATGTGTACGCGCTGCTCGCCACTCATCTGCGGCATCACCGCATTGCCTTTGAATTTCACCCCGACCCATCTCTACCCGCCGTACCTGCGCTCAACGACCAAATTCGTCAAGTCATCCTCAATTTATTAATGAACGCCGTTGAAGCCATGCCAGAAGGCGGCGCCGTCATCGTTGGCACGCAAACCGAAGCGAAGTCAAATCAAATTTTATTAACCGTCTCCGATAACAGGAACGGCATCCCCGCCAAATTATTGCCCACTATTTTTGAAGCCTTTGTGACCGGCAAAAACAGCGGCACAGGCTTGGGGCTAACCATCTCTTATGACATTGTGGTGAAACATCGCGGGAAGATTGAAGCGGAAAACAACTCGGAACAAGGCGCAACGTTCAAAGTTTGGCTGCCCATCAACAACGGAGAAATTATATGAAAACACAGGCGCACATCCTCATCATAGATGATGAAGCCGCGCTGCGGCAAAGTTTGGCGCGGGTCTTACAGCAAGCCAATTTTGAAGTGACCAGCGCGGAAAACGCCGAACAAGGCTTCGCTTATATTGAGATGGCAAATTTTGATTTAATTTTTATGGATTTACGAATGCCCGGCGCGAACGGTTTAGAGGCGTTAAAGATGATTCATTCCAGCTACCCAGACCTGCCCGTCGTGCTTTTTACGGCGCAGCCAGATTTAAACTCCGCCGTAGAAGCGCTGCGTAACGGCGCAACCGACTATCTGCTTAAACCGCTCAAACCGCAACTCATCATTGAGCGCGCTCAAAAAATTTTGGAGCGCCAAAGAAAAGAAAAACGCAAGCGCGAAATTTTGAGTCAAATTGAAGCGCTCCAAGCCGAACTCCGCAGCCTGAGCTCCGGCGATACGGGTCCGCTGCCCACAGCGCGGCTCAACGCGGAGCGCTTTATCAAACGCGGCGCGCTGACCTTAGACTTGCACAAGCGCTGTTTGCAAATTGGCGAGCAATCCATTAACGTGCCGCCCACTTCTTTTGATTATTTGCTGGTGCTGGCGCGCCACTCGCCCAATGTCGTCAATTACCAGACCTTAGTCGCCGAAGCGCAGGGCTATCGCGCAGACGCGCGCGAAGCGCAAGAACTCGCCAAATGGCACATTCATCAATTGCGGCAAGTCATAGAACCGGACGTTCACGCGCCCAATTATTTGCTCAACGTGCGCGGAGCGGGTTATTGCCTCGTGGCGGATTGACGCATGGCAGAAAACAAAATCATTCAAGATGATTGTCTTGAAGCGCTAAAAAAAATTTCCGCCGAGTCGGTAGATTTAACGGTCTTCTCGCCGCCTTATGACGGCATCCGCGATTATAAAAAAAATTGGTCGTTTGATTTTCTTGCGCTGGGATGCGAATTGTTCCGCGTGACAAAAGACGGCGGCGCGGCAATTGTGGTCATTGGCGATGGGACAAAAGACTTCGCAAAATCGCTAACCTCGTTTCGACTTGCCGTTGGCTGGGCGGATTCTGGCTGGCGGCTTTTTGAGACCGTCATCTACAAACGCGATGGCAACCCGGGCGCATGGTGGCAGCGGCGCTTTCGCGTGGACCATGAATATATTTTTATTTTTTTCAAAGGCAAAAAGCCAAAGAGTTTTCACAAAGAACATTTGATGATTCCCAGCAAACACGCGGGCAAAACCTACTCCGGCACGGATAGATTAACCAACGGCGGCTTCAAACTAATTGAAAAAAAAACCGTCAATCCGTTGAAATGTCGCGGCACAGTTTGGCAGTACGCCGCGAGCAATACGGAAGGCAACCGACTCAAGTTGAAACACCCCGCCACCTACCCGGATAAACTGGCGGAAGATTTAATTCTGTGTTTTTCCGAGGCGGGAGATTTCATCCTTGACCCCATGTGCGGCAGCGGCACAACCTGCGTCATGGCAAAACAAAACGGGCGAAATTATCTTGGAATTGAAGTCAGCGCGGAATACTGCGAAATAGCGCGAGAGAGATTAAAAAAAGAAACAGGGCGAGAGTAAAACCTCTCGCCCTGTGATGTGTATAGAAAATTGGCGCTTATGCGCGCCGCGTGGGGGGTTCCAACAGCCGCGCCAGTTCTCGCGCCCCGTCCGCGTCTGTGACGGCAAGGACTTCATCCGCTTCTTCTAAAACGGTAGAGCCGCGCGGCAGAGTCATTTGTCCCTTGCGGATAATGCCCGCTATCACGCATTGTTCGGGCAGCCCCAAATCTTTGATGGAAACGCCGATAGCTTTTGCTCCGGCGGGGACTTTTTCTTCCACAAAGGAGTAACGCCCGCGCCGCAGTTTGAGCAGCGTCATCATATCGCCCATAGACATCTCTTCTTGAATGAGATGCGCCATCACATCGGCTTGATTGATGGTTTCATCCACATTGAAGTTTTTGTCGAAGAGCCAGGCGTTGCGCGGGTTGTTGATGCGCCCAATGGTGCGGCGGACGTTGAATGTAGCGCGCGCAATGTAGCACAGAATTAGATTGGTTACATCATCGCCCGTGGCGGCAACCAATACGGCAGCTTTATCTAAACCGGCGCGTTTTAGCGCGTTAATATCGGTGGCGTTGCCTTCGTAAATGACTTCGGTGGGCAATTCGTGATGAAGCAACAAAAGCAATTCTTTGCGGTGTTCCAGCAGCCGCACTTCGTGGTTTTGACTGATTAGTTGAGCGGCAAGTTGAGCGCCTGTGCGCCCGCCGCCGGCAATAAAGACCAACATGGTTAAGCCTCCTTTTCTTGCAAACGCGCGCGCAAACTTTTCATGCCTTCCAGCGTAGCGCTAACAGTGAGAATATCTTCGCTGCATAGCGTCAGGTCGGCGGAGGGAAATTGCGCCCGCCCGCCGCGCGTTAGAGCCACGCAAACCACTTCGGCGCAGTTGTTTAACAGCGCGCCAACCGTTGCGCCGCTCCATGCGGCGGGAATGAACATTTCGTAAATTTCCACTTCGCCGTTTCCGGCAGAGAAAACCACGCCAAAAGCGGAATCTTGCAACAGCTCGCGCAAACGTTCTGCGCCCCAAGATGTGGAGCTGATGTATTGATAGCCAAAAGTCTCCAACATTTCTTTCATGGCGGGGTCGTAGTTGCGAACAAGAATCTGCTTAACTTGCGGGTAGTGACTGCGAACAAGGTGCGCGATAACCACGTTCAACGTATCGGAGTTGGTGACAACGGCAATGCCGTCCACATGTTCCATGTCGGCTCGCTGCCATGTGTCTTGCGAGAGCGCTTCCCCTTCGACAGTGCGCCCGCGAAAATCTTCGCGCAGGTGATTAAAGGACTCTTTGTTGCTATCTACAACGATGACATGGTGTCCGCTTTGAAAAAGGCGATACGAAAGTTCCGAGCCGACTCTTCCGCAGCCTACAACGACAAAATTCATATTATTCTCCTTACAATTCGTTTTGTTCGCCAACATGATACGGCACGTTGGTAATGACAATGCCGTGTTGATTTTTTAATTCTTCGCGCAGAACATTGGCGGTATTGGTATGTAACGCGCTGGTCCATTTATTTTCGGCTATAAATTCCGGCACAACAATGGTGAGAGTCTCGCCGGGCTGGCGCTGGGCGGCAATGCCAGAGACATATTCCAACAGCGGCTCAAGAAATAACCGATAGGGAGAATCCAGCATGACCATCCGCACGCCCTCGCCCCATTTCTCCCATTTTTTGCGGGTTTTCTCCGCCTCATCCGGCTCAATGACAATATGCACGGCGGTAACGTCATCGGACAACATGCGCGCATAGCGCAACGCCGCCAATGTTCCTTGATGTACGCCGCTCACCGGCATAATGACGCGATGACGGCTGGTGTGCGGCGGCAACATGCCAAAGTTATCTAAAGAAAGTTTTTTTGCAAGATTTTCATAATGGCGATGAATCAGCCACAGCACAACAATTAGCGCGGGAATTAATGCCAGCACAATGTACGCGCCATCCTTAAATTTTGTCACCGCAAAAACCATCATCACAACGGCGGTGCAAATTGCGCCAAAACCGTTCAACATCATTTTCATTTTCCATGCGGGGTCGTATCTCAGTTGCGTGTGGCGCGTGGAAGTGACCAAAGAATCGCCCGGCTTAATGTTGCCGACCTTGCGCCAACGCAGCGCCATTCCAAACTGAGCAAGGGTGAAGGACAAAAATACGCCAATGGCGTATAAGGGAATCAGGCGCGTGACGCTTGCCTGAAAAGCGACAATGAGCAGGGAGGAAATGACTGCCAAGGCGACAATTCCGCGCGAATACACCAGACGGCTGCCGCGATAAGCCAACTGGCGCGGGAGGAATCCATCTGCCGCCATCAGCGCGCTTAAGCGCGGAAAACCGGCGAAGGCAGTGTTGGCTGCCAAAATCAAAATGATGGTGGTAAATAAAATGACGGCAAAGTAGAAAAAGCCCGCCCCGTCAAAAATGGTGCGCGCCATTTGCGAAACCACCGTTTCAACTTCGGAGGGAACAGCGCCGACGCGGCTGGCGAGGAAGGAAATCCCCAAAAAGAGAATCGTCAGGATGAAAGCCATCCACGTTAAGGTAATGGCGGCGTTTTTGCTGCGCGGCTCTTTGAACGCAGTGATGCCGTTGGAGATGGCTTCGATGCCAGTCAAGGCGGCTGTGCCGCTGGAAAAAGCGTGCAAAATTAAGAAGGGCGTAATTAAGGCGGCTGCGCCATGCGCGCTCATCTCTGGCGGGTTCAAGACAATGCCTAAATTGCCGGTCAGATATTGATACAAACCGGCAAAAATCATCAACAGCATCATCATAATGAACAACATGCTCGGCACGGAAATTGCCGCCCCCGATTCGCGGACGCCGCGCAGGTTAATCAGCATGATGAACATGACCGCCGCGACTCCAATCCAGACGCGATATTCATAGGCGCTGGGATAGGCGGAAATAATCTGCGCCACGCCAGAAGAGACGGAGACAGACACGGTCAGAATGTAATCCGTTAGCAGGGAAGAGGCGGCAACCAGCCCCGCCACCTGACCGAGATTATCTTGCGCTACAACATACGCGCCGCCGCCATCTGGGTAAGCATGGATGACTTGAACGTATGACGCGGAGACCACCGCCAAAAGAATGACAATCGCCAGCGCTATCGGAAAGACGTAGCCGAACGCCATCGTTCCGGCAACTGCCAGCACCGCCATAATTTCCTGAGTGGCGTACGCGTTGGAAGAAAGCGCGTCAGAGGCAAAGACCGCCAGCCCGACCATCTTGCTAATGGTCTGATGCGGCGCGTCTGCGGTGGAAAGCGGGCGACCAATGAACCAAGAGCTCCAATTGTTTCTAGGCTCAGACGCCGCCTTGCGTTCAATAATGGGAGTGGATGAATTGTCTTCAGGATTAATCATAAAAAATGTTCTTTTCTATACATAAAAAGTTGCGCCCAAATAGAAGCGCAACTTTTTATTATATTCCTATTTTGGCGCTTATGACGGTTTCGATTCTTTGGGTTGCGAGAGCGGAACTTGCAACATAAACTTACTGCCCTGTCCCAGCGCGCTTTCCACCCATACTTTGCCGCCGTGACTGGTCGCAATGGAATGAACAATGGCAAGCCCCAAACCGCTGCCGTGTTGGGCGCGCGCCTCGCGCTGTTTGCCGCGGTAGAACTTCTCGAAGAGATGCGGAATATCCTCCGCCGCAATGCCTATGCCGGAATCTTCCACGACAAAAGTGACCGCGTTTGCCTGCGTAGTCGTCCGCAATGTCACTTGCTGATTTTCCGGCGTATATTTGATGGCGTTTTCCACGAGGTTATAAACCGCCTGATGCAATAAGGCTTGGTCGGCTTCAACGGCGTGCGGCATGTCTTTTGCCAGTTCCACATTCAAAGCGATGTTTTTCTGATTGGCTTGCAATTGCAACGCGCTCGTCACCCGCTCAATGATGTCTAGCAGGCTGACGTTTTCCACCTGCAAGCCTACGCCAAATTCAATGCGCCCCAAGTCCAGCAGGTTATTGACGAGCCGCGACATATTCTCCACGCCGGAGATGATTTTTTTAACGTAGCCCTGCTGCTGCTCGTTTAGTTCGCCGACCATTTCGAGCATGGTGGCGTAGCCGCGCATCAACGTGAGCGGGGAGCGCAAATCATGGCTGACGGTGGCGACAAACTCCGACTTCATGGTATCCAATTCTTTGAAGTGAGTCACATCGCGCATAATGCAAACGCGCCCAGTCGGGCGTCCTTCCACCAGAACAGTGGAAGCGGTAGCAAGATAGGTGCGCTTATCTTCCAGCGCAATCTCGCGGGATTGATTTTCGCGCATTGTTCCTTGCAACAGCGCCGCCAGCGGTTTAAATTTGATTGTTTGCAAGACAGGCGCGCCGCGACTGCCCGCGTCTAATTGCAGCGCGTTCATGGCGGATTGATTCGCCAACAGCAGACGGTCACGGTGGTCGGTGACTAGGACTAAATCGGGCGTGGAATTTAATACCGATTCCAATTGACGGCGCGAGGCTTCTACGTTTAGATATAAATGCGCGTTGGCAACCGCCAAAGCCGCCTGTCCCGCAAGCGTGGTGATGAAACGAACTTCCGCATCCGAGAACATGCGCGGATTTTCAAAGCCCGCCCAAACCACGCCGTAATATTTATTTTCATGGCGCAGCGCCACCGCCACCAACGCCAGCGGGTTGGGCAAAGATTCATTCACGACTAAGTCGCGGGTATGTTTTACATGCGGAACGACAATTTTTTCTTGATGATTTGCCAGCGCCAACAACTGCTGGTCGAGGTGTGAATACATTTCCACGCCCAGCGTGAAGCGCGAAGGAAGTTCCACAAAAGTATCGGGCAAAATACTCGGAGAGAGAATTACCCGCACAGAATTTGCGCCGGTGGAGAGAATTGCCTCCAACACCGGGTTGACCGCGTCTTGCATTTCCAAACTAGACGCCACCCCATGACTGACTTGTAGCAATTGATTAATTTCATTCAGACGGGCTTGCAAGCTGGCGCGCATTTGTTCAAAGGCGCGCCGCAACTGCCCAACTTCATCCACGCCGTCCACTTGTAACGGATGGTCTAGGTTGCCCTCCGCAATACGGTTGGCTTCATCCGCCAACACTTGCAGCGAGCCAGTAACCACGCGCAAGCCCACGCGCAGAGAAATCATCGCCACAAAAGCCAAGAGCAGAATCATCAGCGAGAGCGGCATGGCAATATTCAGCGCCAACTGCTGCGCTTGCCGCGCCGGAACCGTCAAGACCACAGACCAAGGTCTGCCAAAGACAGGCTGGTAATAAGTTAATTGTCTTGTGCCATCGGGCGCGGTGTCGTCATAGAAGAGCGGCTCCATGCCGCGTGGACCGCCATAAGTAGCCCCCGCCTGCGTTGAATCGGAATGATATAAGATGCGGTTGTTTTCGTTCACCAAAAAACCCGCGCCGCCCAAATTTTTCATGTTGTCAATGCTTTTGGTCAGCGGCAAGGTGAGCGGGTTCGTTTGCAGGGTTGTGCGTCCTATCAAAGCGCGCCGCGCCTGCCCATTAGAATCCAGAATGGCGACCATAAAAGAGACGCGCGCCGATTCATCCGCGTTCAGCGGCGGGATAGAATAGACCTGCGTCAGCACGCTGTTTTGAGCAAGGATGAGTCCCATTTGCTCGTCGGGAAAGAGAGAGAAATTGGAAGTTGCGCTATCTGGATAACCCGCCAGCAAATTTCCATTTACGTCTAAGACAAAAATCTGGTCAAAGTAAGGCACAGATTGAATGCGCGCGCCAATGATAGATTCCAGTTGCGCGCCTTCCGCGCTGAGCAAGCGCGGCTCAGAAGCGAGCTGCACGGCGAGGTTTTGACCGGTTTCAAGGAAGAACGGCACACTCTGCGCCGCCGCCTCGCCGGAGCTCGCCAGCCTGTCGCGCAGCATGTCGCGCGCGGCGCGCCCCGCCACCACCCAATCGCCCACCAACAAGGTGAAGAGCAGCAACAAGATAAACGCGCTTACCGCAAAAAGAAAGCGCGACTCTAAACTACGTTCGCCGGGCGAAGGCTGTAAAGTTTTCGTTACGCCCCACAAGGCGGGGAAGAACATCGCCGCGCCTTGGGCGATAAGACCCGCAACCAATAGTTCCCCGCCAAAGGCAAGCGCCACCACGCCAAAATTGCTGACGGCAAAATCTAAACGAGCGGCGGCAGAAGCAGACTCGGCAATGCCCCATTGGGTAAAAAGCGCAACAAGAACATAAAACAGCGTATGAGCGGGGATGAGAAATAAAGCGCTGATAAAAGGCTGGCGCAGCCATTGATAGAACGGCGTGCGAAAGCGCTGACGTAGATTAACAGAAAACCATGCCGCTAAAAATGCGTATTCCAAAACAGAGAAGAGAGAATAAGTATCCCATGCGCCGCGCAGCAACCCCGCAAATGCCCCCAGCGCTGCCGCGCCCAACGGGCCGAGGATGCCGCCGCCAAAAACCCAAGGCAGGGCAGAGAAGACCATCAACGCGGAGCCGGGCGCGTCCGCCGGTAAGCCCGGCAAGGGACGCGCTACCATGGAAGTCACGCGCAAGCCAATAAATAAATTGGTTAATGGAATCAGGGCAAAACAGACGAGAAAGATAACCCATTCGCGCCCCTGCCAGACGGGTTGATAGCTGCGCCAGTGATAGAGGGCATACGTCAACCCGCCGAGTAATCCAAACCAAACCGCCCACCCAAGCGCCGTAGGCGGCGCAGGGAAGGCGATGTCGGCAAGGAGCGTGAAGAGAAATTCCATCGGCTTGATTATAGCCCCAAGTTGATTTTATTTACGGCACAACTCCAACACATAGGCAAACACTTGCTCGGCGTCCATTTGATTTGAATTGATGATGACGGCGTCTTCGGCGGGGCGCAACGGCGCGACTGCCCGCGTGGAATCGAGGCGGTCGCGCTCTATCATCTTGTGCAGAATGTCTTGATAGTCGGCGGATTCGCCGCGCGCAATTAATTCATCGTAGCGGCGCTGTGCGCGTTCTTCGGCGCTGGCGTCTAAATAGATTTTTAAGTCCGCTTCGGGCAGCACTACCGTGCCAATATCGCGCCCCACCATTAAGACCTTGCCGCGCAGCCCAATTTGACGTTGTTTTTCGGAGAGCGCTTTTCGCGTTTCTGCATAGGCAGAAACAATAGAGACGTTCTCGTCCACGCTGTCGCCGCGCAGTTCCCATGTAACGTCTTGCCCATTGACCAACACATCGTTATAACGCCCATCCGCTTTGGAAGGCGGCTGAATGTCAATTTTTGCGAGTTGCGCCAGTTGTGTAACCAACGCCCCATCTTTTACATCCACGTCATGTTCCAACGCAAGCCAGGTGACGGCGCGGTACATGATGCCGGTATCAAAAAATAAATAGCCAAGTTCTTTGGCGAGGCGTTGCCCAAGCGTAGTTTTACCGGACGCGGCGGGTCCATCCAGAGCGATGATTGAGGGGAGAGGCATGGAGAAGTCCTTGAAGGTTGGAAGGTTAGAACGTTAGAACGTTGGAGAGTTTAAGGTTGGAAGGTTGAAGGTTGATGAATGAAGAGGTCTTCGCGCGCCCAGAGGATGAGGGTTTCACTATTTTGCGGCATTTCGCGCAGAGCCAGCCAACGCAGCCCGTTTGCAAAATTCCACGCAGGCGTTTGCCGCCAGATGAAATCTTGTCCGCGATAGGCAGAGGCAAGCGCCGGGGAAGATTCTCCTTGCGCGGTGATGACCAGCGGCGGGGCGCTGCTCACATCCAAAACGGACGTGACCGTTACGGAGCGCTGACGCAGCAGCCATTCCAACGCGGGAGATTGTACGCCCGCAATGACAATTTGCGCGGCGTAATCATTCCCCGCGCCCCACTCGGACATATCGCGCGCGGTGGCTTGCAGCAAATCCGCTTGCGCGGGGAGCAGCGGCGCTTGCCACATTTCCACAGAAGATGAGCCGCGCAACCCCGCCGCGCCGAATGCGCCCGCCGCGCCCAACGCGCCCAGCGCCAACATCATGCCCCACACGCCGCCAAATTGAGCCACGCGCAAAGACCAGCCCAAAGCGATGAAGAGTAAACTCAAAATTAAGATGAGCAGGCTGACGAGCAGAGTCCAAAAACGGACTGCGTATTGCGCGGGGTCGAAGACCCAAACCATGCCCGTCAGGTCCAGCCAGCCAAACAGCCAAATGAAAACCGTCAGCCCTGCCGCGCCCAGCGCTTCGCCGCGTTCATCGGGAAAAACATTCAAGTAGCGAGTCAATTCAATGGCTGCCAAAGTCCAAAGCGGAATGAGCGCCCAAACTAAATCAATCATTTGGCGGGAAGGCAGCAGGAGGGCAAAAATTAAAGCGAGGAAGAACCACGCGCCAAGCGGAAGGATGCGCGAGCTTCTGCGCCAAATTCCGCGCCCCAAAGCGATGAGCGCCAGTAAAACTCCAAGCGGCTGATAAATGAGCAGGGAGAGAAGTTGCAGCCACGGGGAAAGGGTTGAGGCGAAAGTCCAACGCGAGAAGAACGCCGCAAGCGCGGCAAAGGCGGCGCTTAATCCATTGGGGACGATGAAGAAAAGCGAGCCAAAAAGAATAAAGGTGGTTAGGAAAGGAAAGAGAAAATTGGAAACGGAAACTTGCGGAAGCGAGAAGAAAGGCGCGCGCGGCGCAAATTGAAAAAGCGCCCATGTGATGGAAAGCGCCAGCAAGCCCAGCCAAATTGAATCGCCGCCCAATAGCGCCAACGCCACAAAAAACGCGGCAGGGCGAGTTTTGCCTTGAAAGAAAAATCCCAGCGCCGCAAAGGTAAACGCCGCCGCAAGGATGGGGCTGCCCGCCAAACGCGAGGCGGCAACCAAGCCGGGGTCTAACGCAAGGAAAAAGGCAAGCAGGACGGCGCTGCGCGGCTTAAGCCATTCGGCAGGCAAGAGACGCGGCGCGAGGACGAGAAAACTCCCTGCTAACGCGGGCAGCAAGCGGGCGAGGAAATTTGTTCCGCCGCCGTAAAGAAAAAAAAGCGCCGAGGTGAATAAAATATAAAAAGGGTGTGCGCTGAGCGCGGGCTTTGCGCCCTGCGTAAGACGCAAGGCTTGCAACGCCAATTCGGCTTCCGCATCCGTCAGCGGGGATGCGCCCAAATGGGCAAAACGTAGAAAAACAGCCGCCGCAAAAGCCAGCGCGTACAGCCATCCTTCATTCTTAAAACGTCTCAAATTTGGCATGAGCGCGATTATAGCATGAGGGTATACAGGGGCGGGTATAATGCTGGCATGGATGAACGCAACTTTGAAAAAGCCGCCTTGCGCGGCGAACCTTCTTACGTCTGGCGCGCCGGTCAGCAGCGCCGTTTGGAAATGATTCTGCGGGCGGCGGGCGCGCGCGCGCAAGGCTTGGTTTTAGAAGACGGCTGCGGCGTGGGCATGTATGTTTCCAAATTACAGGAACAGGGCGCGCGCGTGGTTGGCTTGGAATATGATTTTGAGCGGGCGCGCGAGGCGCGGATTCATTCGCCGCTGATTTTCAACGCGGCGGGAGAATCTGTTCCGCTAACAGATTCTCAATTCGATTTGATTCTCAGCCATGAAGTGATTGAGCATGTGCAAGACGACCGCGCCGCCATCTGCGAGATGATTCGCCTGCTCAAAACGGGCGGGCGCATTGCGCTCTTTTGCCCCAATCGCGGTTATCCCTTTGAGACACACGGCGTTTTTTGGCGCGGAAGATATTATTTTGGCAACAAACTCTTTGTCAATTATCTGCCGCGCGCATGGCGGGATCAGCTTGCGCCGCATGTGCGCGTCTATTCGCGCCGCGACTTGCAAAATCTATTTGACGGGCTACCTGTCAAATTTATTAAGCGAGCCATCATCTTCGGCGCGTATGACAACCTGATTGCGAAGTTTGGCGCGGCAGGAAAGCTTTTGCGCGCGGTCTTGCAATTTCTAGAATCCACGCCGCTGCAATTTTTTGGCTTATCTCATTTTTGGGTCGTGGAGAAGATATAAAACTCGGCAACCCGAATCTCTCTTTTTGCGCTACTATTATTTATATAAGCGCCTAGGAATAAGATTGATAGTTATGTCCAAGGGCTACCAATAATTAGAAAAAGAGGAAATTATGAAAAAATTACATCTGCTTTTTGCCTTGATAAGCGCTCTGGCTATCGCCGCTTCGTCCTTTCTCGGCGTGGCGCAGGCGGCAGGCACGGATGCCACCGTCACGGTCTCGCGCATGGACAGAACTCATATTGAAATTACCATTGCATTTACCAGCGGAATAGAAGGGGATTTTGGCGGCGTGATTGGCGGAAGTCATTTCTCGTGCGCCGCCGCCAATTCCACTACGCTGGTTTGCATAGCGCAAATTCAGCCCAGCGGGCAGCCAATGTTGTTGAGCATTTACAACAAGGCGACTTCAGAAGTAATACTGACCAGCGTAATTTCCGCGCCCAAAATGGAGCCGCGAGAAAAAGACCCAACGCCCGCTCCGCCCGGATGTTCGCCTCAATTCAAGACCGACCCCTGCAAGCCGCAATAACGCAACAAAAAACTCCGAAGTTTTCATCACTTCGGAGTTTTTCTTTTAGATGTGTATCGCGTGACCTTCCGCCATTTCCGCCGCTTCCATCAGCGTTTCGGAGAGCGTGGGGTGGGCGTGGACGTTGCGCGCAATTTCCTGCGGAGTGAGTTCCATCATGCGGGCGAGAGTCAGTTCGGGCAGCAGTTCCGTCACTTCGGGACCAATCATCGAAGCGCCAAGCAACTCGCCGTATTTGGCGTCCACCACAATTTTGACAAAGCCGCCGTAATCGCCCAGCCCCAACGCCTTGCCGTTGGCTTGGAAGGGGAAGCGACCAATCTTCACTTCGTGTCCGCGTTCTTTGGCTTGCGCTTCGGTCAGCCCAAAGGAGGCAATTTGCGGGGAGCAGTAGGTGGCGCGCGGCATCATCTCATAGTCGAGAGTGACCGTCTCATGTCCGGCGATGTTTTCCGCGCAGATGATTCCCATCGCCGAGCCAACATGCGCCAGCATCAACTTGCCCGTCACATCTCCAATTGCCCAAATGTTGGGGACGCTGGTTTGCATCTTTTCGTTGATTTCGACAAAGCCGCGCTCGCTAATCTTCACGCCGACTTCTTCCAGCCCGATATTTTTTGAGTTGGGGCGGAAGCCGATGGCGACCAGCGCCTGCTCCGCTTCCAGCGTTTTGGTTTCGCCGTTGGCAGAGACCACGACCTTCACGCCGCTTTTTGTCGTCTCAACCGATTCAACCTTATGCCCCGCCAGCGTTTTAATGCCGCGCTTCTTGAATTCTTTATCCAGCTCTTTGGAAATTTCTTCATCTTCCAACGGAACAATGCGCGGCAGCATTTCCACAATGGTCACATCCACGCCGTAGGCATTCCATATCGTGGAAAATTCCACGCCAATTGCGCCGCTGCCAATGACGACCACAGACTTGGGCAGTTTGTCTTGCAAAATCGCTTCCCAATAAGAGAGGACTTTTTCGCCGTCAATTTTCCATGCGGCAGGCGCGGCGGCGCTTGCGCCGGTAGCGACAATGAAATTTTTCGCCGCGAGTTCCGTCACTTTGCCGTCTTTATCCGTGACGGTAACGGCGCTCTTGTTTTTGAATTTTGCCTCGCCCATGAAGACCGCGACGTTATTTTTCTTCATCAAGAAGCCAATGCCTTTAACGAGCCTATCCGAATTTTGGCGCGAGCGTTTGACCGCTGCGCCGTAATCTAATTTTAGATTATCAAAAGAAAAGCCAAAATCTTTGCCGCGCTCGCGCAGGGTATGAGCCACTTCCGCATTTTTTAATAAGGATTTGGACGGAATGCAGCCCACGTTCAAACAGACTCCACCGAGCCAAAGTTTATCCACCAGCGCAACTTTTTGCTTCAACTGCGCGGCGCGGATGGCGGCAACATAGCCCGCAGGTCCCGCGCCGATGACGATAACATCAAAATTTTCTGCCATGTGTTCACTCCTTTTAGCGTAGCGCAGGCTTAAGCCTACGCTACAAAATTAAATTCTTTTGTCAGCGCCTTCCACCAATCATCTTTTTCTTTGGGGACAAAGGGCGTGTAGAGGGTGATTCTATCCGCGATTCCATCGAAGCGCGCTTTTAAATCACGGGCAAGATTCTCTGGCGTGGTCATCACGCAGAACTCCGCCAGCATCTCGTCGCTGATGAGCATGGGCATCTCCGCCCATTCGCCTTTGGCGGCAAAGCCAGAAAGCTGCTCCGCGACTCCGCCCCAGCCGTATAAATCCATCACCGCGCGGTAGGAGGGCGTGGAGGCGTAGAAGGCAACCTGCATCCGCGCAAAGGATTCTTCTTCGGGCGAGGCAGCGACAAAGGCGGTCATAGAGATTGCCACGTCTGCGCGAGTCCGCCCGACGCTTTTTGCGCCTTCTTCTATCGCGGGGAGAATCACTTCGCGCATGTAGCGCGGCGTATTGAAAGGGTGCGCGTGGAAGCCGTCACACAGTTCGCCCGCCAATTTTGCCAACCCGGTGTTTACGCCCGCAATGTAAATGGGGATGTTGGGATGTTCGATGGCGCCCGGATTAAAGAACGGCGACATGAGCGTAATTTTGTAATACTCGCCGCGATAATTCAACTTCGTCCCGTTTTGCCACGCATCCCAAAAGGCGCGGATGACTTGAATCTGCTCGCGCAACTTGCCCGTGACCGATTCGGGCCACGGCATTCCAAAGCGCCGTTCAATGTGCGGCTTGACCTGCGTGCCAAGCCCCAGCATAAACCGCCCGCCAGACTGCGCGGATAAATCCCACGCCATGTAGGCAATATCCGCCGGAGAACGCGCAAAGGAGACGGCGATGGCTGTGCCGAATTTGAGCGTGGAAGAATGTTCCGCTATCAACGGGCAAGGCAAGAACGGGCTGTGCTGAGTCTCTTGAGTCCAGAGCGCGTCAAAGCCGATTTCCTGCGCGGCGCGCGCAATAGCGGGAATTTCTTTTAGACCAATGAGGGGAATTGCCGCGTCAAATTTCATCTTTTACCTCTTTGTAAAGACAAGCGGTTGGCAAGTCTTAAGACTTGTCCAACAGATACGCCAAAATCCAATGGGTGGTCGCGTTCAGCCCATCCATGTGAGCGCGCTCATAGTTGTGCGAAGCTTCAATGCCGGGACCGATGAGCGCCATAGCGGCGTCTCCGCCTGCCCGCCAAAAGGCTTCGCCGTCTGAGCCATAAAATGGATACACATCCGTTTTGTAGGGAATGGCGTAACGCTCCGCCAACCCGCGCAGTTTTTTCATCAATCCATTGTGATACACGCCGCCGCTGTCTTTGACGCAAAGCGTGGTATGAAATTCATCCGATTGCTGCCCCGCGCCCACGACTGCCATATCTACTGAAATTAATTCCGCCACTTCGGACGGAATGCCTGCCGCCGCGCCATGCCCAACTTCTTCATAGTTAGAGATGTGAAAGTAAGTCGTGCGCGCGGGTTTTAAGTTTACTTCTGAAAGCGCTTTGATGGCGGCGACCAAGTTTGCCACGCAGGCTTTATCGTCTAAAAAGCGCGAGCGGATGAATCCGTTGGCGAGTTCCACTCGCGGGTCAAAGGCAACGCAGTCGCCCACGTTGATTCCCAGCGCGCGCGTTTCCGCTGCGGAGGTTGTGCGGGCGTCCAGCCGCGCTTCCATGTGTTCGTCTGTGCGCGGCGTTTCTGCGCCCGCGCCGCCGTAGATGTGACCCGAAGCGGAATCTATCATCAAGCTGCCGCGAATTTTTTCGCCCGCCGCCGTCATAACCCACAAGCCTTCGGTTTCCACGCTGTTCCATTGGAGTCCGCCAATGCGGCTCAACTTTAAGCGCCCGTTGGGTTTAATCTCTTTGACGACTGCGCCAAGCGTATCGGCGTGGGCGGTGAGCGCTACGGGCGCGAGGGGCGAATCTACCCGCCATGCCGCCACCAGCGCGCCCTTGCGCGTGCGCGTTAATTCCAGTTGTTTGTACTGCGCGAGTTCTTTTTCCACAAAGGCAATGGCGGGTTCGGCAAAGCCTGTTGGCGAGGGAACGTTGAGCAGGTTGATGAGAAATTGCGTAAAGTGAGCTTCGTTAATGGGGGGCAGGGACATTTTCTAAATCCCTTCAAAGGCGGAAATTTTCTTGCGCCATTCTTGCGGAACGGCGATGGGCTTTAAGCCTTCGTAATCAAAGGTGACGAGGACAATGGTGGCGCTTGCCAGCGCCGCGCCCGTCTCGGCGTGAATGAGCGCCTGCTCGGTAGTCAAAGACTTGTTGCCAATCTTCGCCGTCCGCACGCCAACTTTAATCGGGTCGGCGTAATGCGTGGGCGCGTGGTAGGTAATGTGCGTATCGGCGACAATCACGCCCACTTCCATAAAGGATTGGTCTTTGCTAAACAAGCCCAGTTGAATTAAATAATGGATGCGCGCCTGCTCAAAGTACGTCAGGTATTTTGCGTTGTTCACATGTCCCTGCGGGTCTAAATCGCCGTAGCGGACTTCGGTTGGGTAGAAGAATCTATATGCGCTCATAGCGCGATTATAGTCGCGGAGTCGGTATAATTCAAACATGCGATTAGACCTGCAAGTTAAAGACCGGCTACGATTAAAAAAACCGCATCCGTGCGGCTCGTATGAATGGATTGTCACGCGCATTGGCGCGGATATTGGGTTGGAATGTTGCGGCTGCAAGCGCCGCGTTATGTTAGAACGCCGCGAGTTAGGCAAACGCCTAAAAGCCAACCTCACGCCGCGCCCGCCGCAGGAAGACCCAACGCCATGAAACCCATCGTCATCATCGGCGCGTCTGAACACGCCAAAGTAGTGATAGACATTGTGGAAAAAGAAAAAAAATTCCACATTGTGGGGTTGATAGACGACCACAAACCCATTGGAGAAAGGCTCTACGACTATTCAATTTTAGGAGACGTCTCTGCGCTGACGGATTTAATGCAACGCCACAAGCTGACGGGCGGGCTGGTTGCCATTGGCGATAATTGGACTCGCCTCCAAGTGGTTCAACGCATTTTAAGCCTCGCGCCAAACTTTGTCTTTGCGCGCGCGCTGCACCCATCCGCGCAAATTGGGCGCGGCGTAAACATGGGAGCGGGCACAGTCGTCATGGCGGGAGCGGTCATCAACAGCGACAGCCGCGTGGGCGCGCATTGCATCCTCAACACCCATTCCTCGCTAGACCACGACTGCGCGATGGAAGATTTTAGCAGTTTGGCGCCGGGCGCGGTGACGGGCGGCAAGGTGAAGATTGGGACATGCAGCGCCATCTCTTTGGGGGCGAACATCATTCACGGCGTCAACATTGGAGAACATAGCGTGCTGGGCGCGGGCGCGCTGGCGTTAAACGACATCCCCGCGTATTGCGTGGCGGTTGGCGTTCCCGCAAAAGTTATTCGCGCGCGCGCGGCGGGAGAGAGGTATTTGTGAGATTGAAAACGTGAAAACGTTTGAACGTTAGAACGTTTGAACGTTTTCACGCTGAAACGCTGGGAACTGTTTGCGGGGGCAGAGCGTCTTACGGACACGCAACTATAAAAAAGGAGAATAAGATGAAAACGCCCATTCGTTACCTTGTCGGTTCGGTTTTGCTGGGGATGTTGATTCTGTCCGCGTGCGGGGGTAGCCCTGCGCCCGCCGAAAGCGAAGCGCCCGCCGCCTATGCAGAAGCGCTCGCGCCGCAAGCCGAGTCTTTGCCGGCGGAAAAAGCCGCAGACGCAGGACTCGCTCCGATGGCGACATCCATGCCGCCCGTAGAAAACGCCGCGCCCGTCTCTGCGGAAAATTCCGCCGCCGCGCGGATGATTATCAAAAACGCGGAAATCAAATTGCTGGTGGAAGACACCGATATTGCCATCAACCTTGCCACGCAAGCCATTAGCGATGTGGGCGGTTATATCGTCAGCTCGCGCGCGTGGTATCAGGCATATTATGACGGCAAAAATTATAAATACGCCACCATCACCATCGGCGTTCCTGTGATGCAATTTGAGCGGATGTTAAACAAACTGCGCGGCATGTCCGTTCAGGTGTTAGACGAAACCGCCAGCGGCGAGGATGTCAGCGACCAATTTGTAGATTTGCAATCGCAGGTCGCCAATTTGGAAGCCACCCGCGAGCGCATTAAATCTTTTTTGGACGACGCTCAAAATGTAGATGAAGCGCTGCGGATTAATCAGGAACTTGCCAGCGTGGAAGCGCAAATTGAACAACTTAAAGGGCGCATGAATTATCTGCAAGACCGTTCCGCGTATTCCAGCATCACTGTGACCTTTGAGCCAAAGCTGCCGGAGATTGTACCCACCCCCACGCCCACGCCCATTCCGCAAGTGTGGAATCCGGGCGAGACGTTGAACAATGCCGCGCAAACCGTAACGAGCGCGTATCAGGGCATTGTAGATTTTCTCATCTGGCTGTTGGTGGTCATCATCCCCATTCTTGCGCCGCCTGTGTTAATTATTTGGGGCGTGTGGAAACTGCTGACGAAGAAACGTTAAATAACGCCCATACTAGATAAGGAATTTTTACCGCAGAGGCACAGAGTTTTTATCAGCGTTCTTTGCGCCTCTGCGGTTAGACATAGCCTATCCATAATTCGCATTAAATAACAAAGAAGTTTGCAAAACTTTGGAAGTCTGTTAAAGTAGGGACATGAAAATTCTTTGCATAGACCACGGAGAAAAAAGAATCGGGCTGGCAATCAGCGATGAAACGGCGACCATCGCCAGCCCGCTCGCCGTCATTCAACATACATCCCGCGTAGTGGATGCGGCGCAAGCGGCGCAGCTCGCCGCCCAGCACGGCGCAGAGCGCATTATCATCGGGCAATCTTTTGACGAAGACGGCGCGCCCAACCCCGCCGGAAGAAGCGCCGCGCGTTTTGCCGAAGCCCTGCAAACGCAAACAAACTTGCCCGTTGAATTGTGGGACGAATCCCTCAGCACGCAAGACGCGCGCGCGGCGCGCATTCAAATGGGCGGAACGCGCAAAAAGCGCGGCGGGCATCAAGACGCGCTCGCCGCAACCGTCATCCTGCAATCGTATCTGGAAGCCAAACGCCGCCCCCATCTTTAACGCCATGTCTCGTTTCTTAAAATTTCTACTCATCCTAGCCGCGCTCGCGGCAATTTATCTATTTATTTTTTACGCGCCCGCGCAAGCCTCGTTCCGCTATGGAGCGCCCGCGCCGCATCTTAGTCTTGGGCAGCGCGTACTCTACGCCGCCAAACTCAACGCCTACGGCGACTTGCTCTTTGCGCCGCTCAACGCAAACGGCGCGCCGCAAGCCTTTACGCTGCCATCCGGCGAACCCGCCGCCTCTACCGCGCAGCGCCTGCAAGAGGCGGGCATCATTGCAAACGCACCCGCCTTTTTAGACTACCTCATTTACAGCGGGTTAGACCGCTCCATGCAAGCGGGAGAATATACGCTCAGTCCGGCGCTTTCCAGCGTGGAAGTAGCCCGCGCCATGCAAGATTCGACGCCCAGCGCGGCGACTTTGGTCATCTTGCCCGGCTGGCGCATGGAAGAAATTGCCGCTTCGCTGCCCACCTCTGGCTTGAGTCTTGACCCCGCAGAATTTCTCTCCGCCGCGAGCAACCCGCCGCCCACATTAAACCTGCCGCCGCCCGCGCTCCGCATGGAAGGTTTTCTCTTCCCGTCCAAATATGTGCTGCCCCGCGAGACTTCCCTCTATCAACTATTAGACGTAACGGCGCGAAATTTTAGGCAGCACATCAGCGCGGAAATGCAAGCAGGCTACGACCTGCGCGGACTCACTTTGTATCAAGCCGTTACGCTGGCTTCGCTCATTGAGCGCGAGGCGGCGCAAACGGATGAAATGGCGCTCATCGCTTCGGTCTTCTATAATCGCCTCGCCATCGGCATGACGCTCGGCAGCGACCCAACGATTCAATACGCGCTGGGCTACGATGCGCTCCATCAAACTTGGTGGAAGAACCCGCTTTCCCTAGCGGATTTGAAAATTGATTCCCCGTACAATACCTATCTCTACGCTGGTCTGCCGCCTGCGCCCATCGCCAACCCCAGTTTACAAGCGCTGCAAGCGGCAGCCTTCCCCGCAGAATCGCCTTACTATTATTTTCAAGCGCGTTGCGATGCGTCCGGCTATCACAACTTTGCCGTCACCTTTGAGGAACATCTCGCCAACGGCTGCCGCTAACCTCCAACAGAAAAAATATCCAATTTCGCGCGCGAAAGTCAGGAGACTTTCGACTCCGAGAATAATAAACTCACATTCTAAACACGCCAAAGCCGCCGTCTTCTTTGGGCGAATTCAAGACGACAGAGAGCGCCAACCCCAGCACTTGACGGGTATCGGCGGGGTCAATCACGCCATCATCCCATAAACGCGCGGAAGAGTGATAGGGGTTGCCCTCGCGTTCATATTTTTCCAGCAGCGGGCGTTTGAACTCTTCACATTCTTCAACAGTTAATAGAGGCTTGCCTTCGCGCGCCAGCTGGTCTTGCTTAATGGTGAGCAACACGTTGGCGGCTTGCTCGCCGCCCATCACGGAGATGCGCGCGTTGGGCCACATCCACAAAAAGCGCGAGCCGTAAGCGCGCCCCGCCATCGCATAATTGCCCGCTCCAAACGAGCCGCCAATGACCACCGTCAATTTGGGGACGCGGGTGGTCGCTACGGCATGAACCATCTTTGCGCCGTCTTTGGCAATGCCGCCGGTTTCATATTCCTTGCCAACCATAAAGCCGGTAATGTTTTGTAAAAAGATGAGCGGGATGCCGCGTTGGTCGCACAGTTCGATAAAGTGCGCGCCCTTCAACGCGGATTCGCTGAACAGCACGCCGTTATTGGCGATGATGCCCACCGGGTAGCCGTAAATGCGCGCAAAGCCGCAGACCAACGTTGTGCCATAACGCGCCTTAAATTCGCGGAAGCGGCTGCCATCCACTAAACGGGCAATGACCTCATGCACGTCAAAGGATTCTTTGAAGGTGCGCGGCAGGACTCCGTAAAGTTCATCCGGCGGGTAGAGCGGTTCTTCCGGCGGGTAAACTTCGAGGGTGGAAAGATGCGTATTCGTATAAGAGCGTTGCAGCGATTCGACAATCTCGCGCAGAATTTCGATAGCGTGGTCGTCATTATCGGCAAAATGGTCGGCGACGCCGCTCTTGCGGGTGTGAACATCCGCGCCGCCCAGTTCTTCCGCCGTTACGTCTTCTCCGGTGGCGGCTTTTACAAGCGGCGGTCCGCCGAGAAAGATTGTGCCAGCGCCTTTGACGATAACCGCCTCATCGCTCATGGCGGGGACATAAGCGCCGCCCGCCGTGCAACTGCCCATCACCGCCGCAATTTGCGGAATGCGTTTGGCGGACATGCGGGCTTGGTTGTAGAAGATGCGCCCAAAGTGATGCGCGTCTGGAAAGACCTCGTCTTGAAAGGGCAGGTTCGCCCCGCCAGAATCGACCAGATACAAACAGGGCAGATGATTCTCTTCCGCAATTTGCTGGGCGCGTAAATGTTTTTTTACGGTGAGCGGGTAATACGAGCCGCCCTTAACGGTGGCGTCGTTGGCGATAATCATCGCTTCGCGCCCGTTAATGCGCCCAATACCGGCGATAATTCCGGCGGCGGGCGCTTCATCTTTATAGAGATTCCATGCCGCCAGCGGGGAGAGTTCCAAAAAGGGGGCGCCGGGGTCTAGCAAACGCTCAATGCGCTCGCGCACAAATAATTTACCTTGCTCTTCGTGACGCTTGCGGTATTTTTCTCCGCCGCCTTCAGCGATAAGAGCGAGCCGTTTTTTTAATTCCTGCGCCAGCGCGCGGTGATGTTCCGCGTTGGCTGCAAATTCGGGCGAGTTGGGGGCAATGGCAGATGCGAGAGTTTCCATAGCAATGAAAGTGTAGCACAAATTTTATTTTATTTTTTAACTCAAATTATAGGGGAGTAGATAAAAAGGTAGGCGATGAAAACCTTTTACCACAGAGCGCACAGAGTCCACAGAGATTTTTAGAGGTTTTCTCCGTGTGTTTTGTGACCTCTGTGGTTAAATCTTTTGGCAAGCCTACTTAATGAGTCACTCCCTATTGCTCCGCGCAAAAAAAGACCCGGCAAGCGCCGAGTCTTTTTTTATCGTTCAGGTCTGGATTTTTTCTAGTAGCCGCCGCCGCGATTCCGATTTCCGAAACTACGCGGACGTTCTTCTTTGGGCTTGGCAACGTTCACAGTGAGCGAACGTCCCATAAAGTCCTGCCCGTTGAACAAGCTGATGGCTTTCTGCGCTTCGTCTGCGGTTGCCATTTCAACAAAGCCAAAACCTTTAGCGCGTCCTGTTGCGCGGTCTGTAATTAGCGCAACGGAGGTGACGGTTCCTGCCTGACTGAAATGTGAGCGAATTTGCTCTTCGGTCGCGGCGTAAGGCAGATTGCCTATATATAACTTGTTATCCATCTCTTCTCCAAATGAATCATCGAGCCTGAACGATGCCGAAGTTTATCATATATTAATGTATTGTGAGAAGAGGTAATTATTCAATAGCGCGTTTTTCTATTCTCTAAAAATTCTGGCGTAGGCTTCGGAGGTTTTCATCAAATGGTCATGCGTTCCCATTGCCGCAATTTTTCCCTTCCGCATGACGAGGATTAAATCTGCCCAGCGAATTTGAGAAAGGCGATGCGTGATGATGAAGGTGGTGCGTCCGCGCGCCGCGTTGGAAATGGCGCGTTGAATTTTATCTTCGGTGGCGGAATCTATCGCGGAGGTGGAATCATCCAAGACAAGAATGCGCGGGTCGGTCAAAAAAGCGCGCGCCAGCGCCAGCCGCTGACGTTGCCCGCCGGAGAGGGTGACGCCGCGCTCGCCGATGATGGTATCGTAGCCCTGCTCAAATTCCATAATAAAGTCGTGCGCTTGCGCGGCTTGGGCGGCTGCAATAATTTCATCTTCAGCGGCGGTTGGTTTGCCAAAGGCAATGTTGTCGCGGATGGAGCGCGAGAAGAGGAAAATATCCTGTTCGATGATGGAAATTTGCGAGCGTAGCGCGGCGAGATTCCACGCGCGCGCGTCCGCGCCGTCTATCAGCGCTTGTCCGGCGGATACGTCATAGGTGCGGTTAATCAACTTGACCAGCGAGGTTTTGCCCGCGCCAGTTTGCCCCACAATGGCAACCGTTTGACCGGGCTGGACGTGAAAGGAAACATCTTGAACAACAGCGTCTCCGCTTGGATAGTTAAACGAGACGCCGCGAAACTCGACTTCGCCGCGAATCTCGCCCGTCCGCCCCGCCGCGTTTTGGTCTAATTTTGTCTCGCGGTTGATGAGTTCCAAAATGCGGCGCGCGCTGGAAAGTCCAGAGGAAATTTGCGAATACGCCCAAGTGGAGGTGAAGGTGGGAAATTCCAGCAGGCGCAGCAAGCCAAAATAAGCGACCACCGCGCCCAGCGTAATGCTGCCCGCGCGAAAGAGCAGCAAGGCGTGAACCAACCCTGCGGCATACGCCAGCCCCAAAATGAGCATGGCAATATAACGGGCTTCTAAATCGCCTTGTTGCACAAAGACGTTTCGCACGCGCGCGGCGTTGGCGGTAAAGCGCTGCGACTCGGCGGCTTCCTGCGCCGCGCCTTTCATCACTTCCACGCCGTCCAGCGCTTCGGAGAGATGCGCGTTCATTGCGCCAAAGGTGGCGCGGGCTTCATCGGTAACGGGTTCCAACGCTTTGAGGTAACGCGCCAGCGCAATAAAGTAAATGAGGGTAAAAATAGCGGGCGTGATTAATAGCGAGATGTGATAGCGCGGCGCGGCGAAAAATGGCATGACCAAAAACATAAACGAGCCAATGACCAAGTTGACGCCCGGACTAAACATATAGTTCACTTCACGCACGTCATTGGTGGAACGCGCCATCGTATCGCCTACCGGCTGCAAGCTGTGAAAGGTCATACTTTTGCCCAGCAGCGAGAGGTACATTTCATCGCGGATGTCGCGCTCCATGTGCTGCGCCAGCAGCTCCGCGCCAAAGTTGCGCCCCAGTTGCAACACGCCGCGAATAATTTGAGAAATGCCAATGGTCAGCGCCAGCGGCAGCAACACAGATGTATTTGGGTTGGGCTGAGTCATTGCGTCAAAGGCGTCGCCGGTTAACGCGGGGACGTATGCCGCCAGCGCGGCGTTGCCAATTGCGCCGAGAATCATCATTATCACAATCCAGCCATAAGGGCGGACGTGCGAGAGTATCCAACGGAAGGGCGATGCGCGGTTGTAGGCGGTTTTGCGGTAGAGAGTAAATTCGGCGGGGAGGGATGTGGGCATGAGATAGAAAATCCAGAGTTAGGGACTGCCTATTTTTGGGCAAACGAATTAATCGCCTGTTTTGCGAAGGCGCAAGGTGATGATGGGTTGCCCCTGTTTGCGAAACTGCAAGACTTCGGGACGTTGCTCCGCGTAGCGCGAGAGCGCGTCATTATCCCACGAAACGCGCCCCTGCGAGTAGGTGGCGCGGTAGGCGCCGCCGTTTACGCTTTCGCCGCGCAGCAGCACATCGGTTTTAATTTCGTTTTCCAACGCGGCAAGGTTTTCTTCCGCCGCGTCCAATAGCGGTTGATATTCCGCATCCAGCGCGTCCAGTTCGGCTTGGACTTGTTGGAGAATGGCGGCGCGTTTGGATTCATAGTCCAGCCGCGTGATGTCCGCCGCGCCGCGCAAGTTGGTGAGGCGCTCCAATTTTTCGGCGATGTGTTCCTGCGCGGGGCGTTGATTCATTTGCCCTAGTTCCGCCGCGACAATAAACTTCAAACTTTTTTGCAACTCCGCTTGCCAAGTTTTGGTTTTAACTCGCGCAAGAATCTCCTCAAATAATGAACGCAGCGATTCGGGGCTGTGATTCAATTTGGGCGCAAGAGCGGCGAGCGTTTCGGCGGGTTCGCCGTCTAACCCATAACGGCGGGCAAGAATTTGATAATAGGTATCTTTGCCCGCGTCATTGGTTAAGCGCTGATGAATGACGTCTAAAAAATTTTGAACAATGGATTGCAAATGCCCGCCTTGAATTTCCTGAATTTGAGCGGATTCAAAACCGGCGAGTTTCATCAACCCGCTGAGTTTTATCTCTTCCTCGTAAATCGCTTTTAACAACTCGTTCAACCCGTTAATTTGAATTTTCAAATCCATGTGCGTCTCCATCCATAAAAAAACGCCAGCCGCAGACATGCGCGCTGACGCATTCAATTTTAATGCAAGCGCGCCCTCGTCTTATGACGGAAAAATTTTATCAAAAACTTCGGGGCAATATTTTTCAACCATCGCGCTGGATAAGCCGTTCTCTTTGCAAATTTCGGCGTACAAATCCACGCTGGGGCGGCGAATGCGTTGTTGCGTTTCCACATCCAGCCCCCACAAGCCAAAGCGCTGCGTCCAGCCGCGCTCCCATTCAAAGTTATCTACCAGCGACCAATGGAAATAGCCTTTAACTTGCCAGTTGAAATTGACCGCCAGCCACATTTGGTGAATATGCTGCGCCATATAACGCGGGCGCAGTGTGTCTTGCGCGTCTTCTACGCCGTTTTCGGTGATGAGGATGGGCAGGTTCGGGTAGGTTTTCTCAATCCACTTAATCGAATCAAATAAGCCTTCGGGAAGATTGGCAAGAAATTTTGTGGGGCTGAGCTCCGCGCCTTTGGCGTACCCGCTGTTGGTGAATAATTCGGCGGGTTTGCTCAGGTCAAACCAAATGGTATCCACCGAGTAATAATTCAGCCCGAAGTAGTCCTGCGTTCCGCGCGCTTCGGGGATGGATTGATTCCCCAGCGGCGAGCGCATTACGCCCGTAGAAATAGCGGAGGGAAATCCCATGTTAAAACCTTGATGGCGAATGTTTCGCATCAAAATATCCAAAGGAAAGAACTTCCAACGCGGAGTCATGGGGCGATAATGCAGCGCGTACCCCACGCGGGCTTCCGGCTGTAATTGATGAATGGCGCGGTAGGCGGCGGCGTGAGCGCGAATCATATTCCCCAAAACTTGCATGGCAAGTTTAAGGTCTTTCTTGCCCGGCGGAAACGCTCCGTTAGCGTAGCCGACCAGCGCGTAAATATTCGGCTCGTTAATCGTCACCCATAAATTGGCGTATTCTTTCAGGGCGCCCACCATCTTGCGAACATATTTCTCAAACGCCAAAACCACGTTCTCGTTTTCCCAGCCGCCTTGTTCGCCCAGCCAGAGCGGGTCGGTAAAGTGATGCAGAGTCACCAGCGCGGTCATGCCGCGCTCGCGCAGCCCGCGCAACATGGCGCGATATTTTTCAATGGCTTCTTCATCCCACTTGTCGGGCGTAGGCTGAACGCGACTCCATTCAATGGAAAGGCGGTGCGCGTTTTGACCCGTCTCGGCGGCGCGGTCAAAATCCTCGCGCCAACGCCCGCCCCACCAATCGGCAGCCAAGCCAGAGCGATGAACGGTATGCCCGTCCTGCTCCCACTGGCTCCAATTATTATTGGTATTGTTTCCTTCCATTTGATGAGAAGCGGTTGCCGTCCCCCATAAAAATCCCTTTGGAAAATGATATGTCGCTTGAATCATGTTTAATATCCTAGTTTTGATTTAGAGCGCGGCGCGCATCGGGCAAGTTGAATCAGCGTGGCGGTCATTCAACTCCCCGCTAAAAGACTCTCCGCATCTTTGGCGCAGATGTTTCCAGTTGCGTCATCCTTACACGCCAGCCTATAAACCGCGCTCGCCGCGCACATAGGGGTTGCCCAGCGCGGCAGGCGCGCCCATGCGTTTTCGCATCGCCTTGCGCGAACCCAAAATCAGAATGAATATCGTGGCGAAATATGGCAGCATATCCATCATGCGTCCAATTTGCGGGTTGTTGGCGGTAGAGATGAGCGGCAGGGCGGGGTTTTGCAAATCCAAGGGCAGGCGGCGCAACAAACCGAAGAAGAACGAAACCCACATGCCGCGCATGGGGTCCCATGAAGCAAAGATGACCAGCGCCACCGCAATCCACCCCAAGCCGGAGGTTTTGCCATCCACCCAACCCGGGTCGGTGACAAGGCTCATAGCCGCGCCGCCAAAGCCGCTGAGCGCGCCTCCAAACAAAACATAAGCGTAGCGGGTTGCGGCGACATTCACGCCGAGCGAATCGGCGGCGGCGGGGTATTCGCCCACCGAGCGCAGGTTCAAGCCCGGACGAGTATGGTTAAGGTAATAGCCAGCCAGCGGCGCAAAAATTACGCCCAAGACAATCAGCGCCACTTGCTCCGCTGCGGCGCTGCCAATGAGAGGCAGTTCCAAAGACGTTGGCTGCGGCACACGCAAGCCCACATAGGGCTGACCGAGAATACTGGCAAGCCCCGTGCCTAAAAAGGTAATGGCAAGTCCGCTGACCACTTGGTCGGCGCGCAGCGTGATGGTGATGAAGGCGTGCAGCAGGGCAAATAGCGCGCCCAACGCGGCGCCCGCCAACAAGCCCAATGCCATGCCGCCCGTGTTTGCCCAAACAGCAAAGCCGCTCATTGCGCCGACCAACATCATGCCTTCCAGACCTAAATTCATCACGCCGCTGCGTTCGGCGAAGATTTCTCCGATGGTGGCAAAAAGCAGCGGCGAGCCGCTGACCAACGCGCCAAACAGGATGATGGCGGCAAGGGAAGTTAATTCATTAGCGTTCATGGCTGCGCGTCTCCTGCTTCTGTTTGTGCGGCGGGTTCTTTTTTCTCTAAGAGAATGCGATAGCGGAAGAGCAATTCCGTGCCGACTACGACAAAGAGGATAACTCCTTGCAACATGGAGGCAATGCCCTGCGGTTGAATCAACTTTGTGCCAACTAGCAACCCGCCAAATAGAAATGAGACGAAAATTGCCGCCATCGGATTCAGCCGCGCCAGCCAGGCGATGATGACTCCCGTAAAACCGTAGCCGCGCGGAAAGCGCCCGTTCAACTCGCGCAGCGCGGCGGCTTCGTTCATGCCCGCCAGCCCCGCCAACGCGCCGGAAAGCGCCATCACAAGAATAATATTGCGGCTTAAGTTAATGCCCGCATATTTTGCGGCTTTGGGGTTATTGCCCACCACGCGAATTTCATATCCCCAACGGCTGCGATAAAGCGCCCACGCCAAAATGAAGGCGGCAGCAATGCCGAGAAAAATTCCCGGGTGAATGGTCAGACCGGCGGTAATGGGAATCTGTTTGGAGAGTTCCGTCAGGCGGGGCCAGGTGGCGGGCGTTGGAAAACGTCCGGTAGATTCAAAATCTCCAATGCTCCACGGACCGACCACTACAAAAAATTCCAGCATTTTGTAAGCGATATAGTTCAACATGAGGGTGGTAATAATTTCATTGATGTTGAGGCGCGCTTTAAGAAAACCGGGAATTGCGCCATAAACCAGACCGGCGAGAATGCCCGCCAGCGCCATTGCCGTCAGCATCAGGACGCGAGGCGTTTCTTTGGGGAGCAAGAAAACCGCCACGCCCGTCGCCGCCCACGCGCCAAGAAACATCTGCCCATCCGCGCCGATGTTCCACAACTTCATGCGGAAGGCGATAATACAAGCCAGCGCGGTCAGCAAAATGGGGGCGGTTTTCACCAGCGTGTCGGAGAGCGGTCCAAAGCACAACATCCCTTTGGGACACGGCTCGTTTGCCAGCAACGCGGATGCGCCCGCCTGCCAATCGGCGGGCGCGCCAAATCCCTCTTTGAAAATTTCTCTGTAGGTGGCAATGGGGTCGGCGGAACCGGCCGCGCGCAAGACAAACCCGCCCACTATAAGCGAAAGCGCCACACCAAGAATAGAAGAGATAACGCCCACCCAAGCGGGGTTTTCGGCGCGGGTTTCAATGCGAATACGGTAGTTCATACGTCCGCCTTTGCGCCCGCCATCATCAGCCCAATGGCGCGAATATCCGCGCCCTCGGCGGGCATTTCGCCCGCTAATTGACCTTCGTAGATGACAGCGATACGGTCGCTGAGAGATAGCAGTTCGTCTAAGTCTTCAGAGATGAGCAAGATTGCCGCGCCCGCTTCGCGCTGTTTGATAAGCAACTTATGCACGGCTTCGGTTGCGCCCACGTCCAACCCGCGCGTGGGGTGAACCGCAATGAGTAATTTTGGGTTGCCGGAAGTCTCCCGCGCTAAAATCACTTTTTGCAAATTGCCGCCGGAAAGCATTCGCGCGGGCGTATCCACGCTGGGCGTGGCGACCTGATATTCATCCACTAGATGCACGGCGTTGGAATGTACCGCAATGGAATTGATGGACCAGCCGGACGAAATGGGCGAGCGATTAAAATTTTTAAGGATGAGGTTTTCCGCCACGCTAAGAGCGGGGACGCTGCCGACTGCGGCGCGGTCTTCCGGCACATGCGCCATTTGCTTGCCGACCTCCAACCAGTTGGTATGGCTATCCAGCGTTACATGGTCAAAAATAATTTTTCCACTTTTGGGCTGGCGCAAGCCGGTGAGGGTTTCGGCGAGTTCGCTTTGCCCGTTGCCCGCCACGCCCGCAATGCCTAAAATTTCATTTTTATAAACCTGCATGGATAAATTTTTCAAAGCGGGCAAACCGCGCTCGTTATCGGCGCACAAGTCTTCCACCGCAAGCGCCACGTCGCCCCTTTGCATTTTTTTCTTTTCAATTTGAAAGAGAACTTCGCGCCCCACCATCAACTTTGCCAGTTGCGGTTTGGTCATCCCTTTGGAGGGCGCGCCCGCCGCCGTCACTTTGCCGCGCCGCATCACGGTCACATGGTCGGCAATGGAAACGACTTCATCTAATTTATGAGAGATAAAAACAATTGAGTGACCTTTGGCGGTCATATCGCGCAGAGTGTAAAAAAGCGCGTCCACTTCTTGCGGAGTGAGGACGGCGGTCGGTTCATCCATGACGAGGATTTTTGCGCCGCGAAAGAGCATTTTCAACACCTCAACTCTTTGCTGCTCGCCAACGGACAATTGCCATATCTTCGCGCGCGGGTTTACATCCATGCCGTATTGCTTGCCAAGCGCCGCCACCTTTTCTTCCAGTTGATTCAGGTTCAGAAAGAAGCGCGGTTCTTTTAAGCCGAGCGCAATATTTTCGGCAACCGAGTGAGAAGGCACAAGCATAAAATGCTGATGAATCATGCCAATGCCGTTGGCAATGGCGTCCTGCGGCGAATGAAAGGCAACGCGCTTTCCGCCGACAAAAATCTCTCCGTCTTCGGGTTGATACAAGCCCGCCAGCACATTCATCAACGTGCTTTTACCCGCGCCGTTTTCGCCCAGTAGCGCGTGAACGCTGCCGACATGGCAGGCAAAATCCACATGGTCGTTAGCAAGAATGCCGGGGAATTTTTTAACGATGCGGCGCATCTCAAAGGCAAAGGGAGCGTCTGTCATGGAAATCTCCAACGATAGGCAGGTAGCATAGACGCAGGACTTTCGTCCTGCGTCTATGCGTTTCAATCAAAAAAAACGGTTACGGCATGGGCGGGATAGTTCCCTGAATGCCTTCGACCAGCCAGTTCATGCAGATGGTACAGGCGGTGCGGTCGGTGAGGTTAAAGGCGGCAATGGTGCCTGCGTCTATACCTTCCAAATCTTCTTGCGTCAGCGTTACGCCAGCGGGGACAATTTCTTTGCCGGTGTTGTCTTTGATGGGTCCGGTGAAGATGTCGAAGCGGGTAAATTTACCGGCGAGCATATCAGCTATTTTGGCATTGACCATATCCACTACTTCGGCGGGAACGCCGGGCTGCGGGGTCTGTCCTTCCATAAAGCCGTAGAAGCCTACAATGCCGGTCTCCGCGTCTAAATAGGCGTTGCCGGGCTTCCATGTTCCCGCTTGAATTTGTTTGACCACATCCAAGTAAACGGGACCCCAATTCCAATAGGGCGTGCCAAGACAATTTTCCGGCGCGGGCGAGCAGGAATTAACGTAGTCATAAGTGAACGCCCACTTTCCGGCGTTTGCCGCAGCGACCAATGGACCGGGGGTATCCGAACCGATGAGGATGATGCCTACGCCCGCATCCAAGAGCGATTGCGCGGCTTGCTTTTCTTTATCGGGGTCGTACCAGGTGTTAATCCAGCGGACTTCCATCGTGCATTCGGGGCAGGTTTCTTTTGCGCCGAGCATGAAAGCGTTGCCAAGCCGAATCACTTCCGGCAGGGGCCAGGGCGCAACATAACCCAGTTTGGTGTTGCCATCGGCTTTGGCGCGCGCTCCGGCAATCATACCGGCAATGTATTTCATATCTTCCATCGCGCCCATCAGGTTGCCATAGTTTGTTCCATTGCTGCGGTAACCCGTCATGTGCAGGAAGTTGACGTTGGGGAACTCTTCCGCAAGGGATTCCATTGTGGGACCATATTCAAAGGTCGTTCCGATAATAAAATCAAAACCCTTGCGCGCCAAAGAACGCATCACAGATTCCGCGTCCGGTCCGGGATTGACCAATTCAACATATTGAACGGCGATGTTGGGGTCTTGCGTGGACATCCACTGCGCGCCTTCAAGATGGGCTTGCGACCAGCCGCCATCGGCATGGAAACCGATTAACACAATGGCGACATTAAATTTACCGTCTTGAATTTCAGGGATTTGGAAGCCAGTCGCGGCGGCGGGCGCTTCGGTGGCGGCGGCAGGCGCTTCGGTAGCAGCGGCGGGCGCGCCTCCACAAGCGGAAAGGACGAGCATGAGAGCCAATGCAAACATTGCAAGGCGGGCAAAATTCTTACGCATACTTCTTCTCCTTATAAAATGTGTGTTCCAGCAAAGACAAAAAACAGGGAATAGAATACGCAGGCAGCCTCCTTTCCAATTGTCTGACATTTGTGAAGAAATGCGCTTTTATTATAAACCGTTAAGGAAGGCACTCAAATTCTTTTTGTACTGTTTTCAACGTAAGATTCTGCATGACGCTTTCGCGCTCAATCCGCGCCCACAAGGCGCACAGCGGCGCGCGCATATACGTTTTAGAAACCTTGTACGAAGTTTTAGAAAGTTCCCACGCTTTATCCCAATCCCCCACATGGGCGTAGCCTTCAATGAAAACAAAACGCTCCACAGGGTCGTTGGGGTAATCGTCCAATTGGAAGGCGATGTCGCCCAGCCGCACCACTTCATCCCAATTTTTATTTTGACGGGCAAGGTCGGCTTGCTCAAAGTAATAACACCAGCCATGCGCGGGTTCGGGCTGATAGACGGCGGGCATCCGCGCCAAAGGTTGATTCAAAATTGGGGCGGCGGAAGAAAGCAGCGCCGCGTCTCGCAGCATGGTCTCATCGGGAATCATCTTATTGACTGAATCAATTTGCGGGTCTAACAGGCGCAGACACTTTGGCGGCGCGTAATAGAAGACCACCGTCTGCGAGGTATTGCCGTGAAATTGCCCGGCGAGAAAATCATAATCCAGCGGCGTGTTGGGCTGCAAGGAAAGAGTCTTGCGGTTGGTGGGAAAGAACAAAACGTAATCTATTTTATCGCTGTGATTCTGCGGCGCGTAAATCCAATTCAGCGCCGCGCCGAGAGAATTATCGGCGTAGTAATCGAGTTCCTCATTAATCAAGACGATGGTATTTTTTTCGAGGGCGGGCGCGCGCCACGTCATTTGCCAAAACATCTCTTTGTGCTGCGCCCAATCACGCCGAAAATCATTCGCCCATAGAAATTGCCTGCCCGCAGCGAAGGCGATGAATACAACCAAAATATATTTAAGATTCTTCGGCAGTAAATTCCACAAGCCCGCAAAGAGAAAACTCGCGCCGAACATAAAGGAGAGCGTGGCGCGGTTGGCGGGAAAGCCCAGCGAGACGGGGACGCCCGTCAGCCAGAAGGGAGGACCCGCCAGCGCGAGCAGCGCCACGCCCAAGCCGATTGCCCAAGCGGAGTCCGCGCGACTCTTCTCCCCCTCCGATTGATTCTTCATGGCAAAGAGAATCAGCGCCCCAACAGTGAGCAAGACAAAAACATACAGCGCCATCGTGCGGACTCCATCCACTGCGGGGTTGGGGAGTTGGAAAATCTGCGCCCACGCGGAGAAGGTTGTCACCCACAGGCTGGAAAAGACATCTTTGCCCAAGCCTAAAATCGTTTGAGCGGGCGCGGCGTCTTCTTCCGTTAAGCCAATTTTGTAAATTTGATTATTGAAGAGGAAGATGCGAGATAAAACCGCGAGGGTGAAAACTGTTAGATAGGGAATCCACGCTTTGCCCGTAGAAAGAATCCGCGCTTTGAGGGGAGCGGAATCATGCCGCCGCGCAGCGAAAATCATAAAGGGGCGAATCAATTCGAGGACGAAGAAATATTCCATCATCCACAAGTTGAGCGCGGAGAATATCAGTGCGGGAATGGTTTTTCCGCGCAGCATTAAGTAATAGGAAATCAGAAAGAAAAAGATGACGATGAAGAAATGCGAATAAAGATAACTTGCCCACTGTTGATTGAAGCCCGGATACAGTAAAAATAAAACGCTTAAGGTAAAGGCGAGTTTTTCGTTCTTCGGGAAAAGTTGTTTGCCGATGAGGTAGAGAATCAGCGCGCCCAGCCAGCGCCAAAAGAGCGCGAAGATTTGCCAGTAGATGGGCTGCTGCGGAAAAACGCGCGTGGTGATTTGGTATAGCAGCGCCCAGATGGGGCGATTGGTGGAGAAATATTTTGTCATCGCCTCCGCGCCGAGCTGGTAGCGAATCCACGACATGGGCAGGTCGTCCCAGTAAAAGCCGAGTTGGGGAATCAAAAGTCCGTAGGCGAGGAGGGCGAGAAAAAACAGGTAAACAAATGGAATGCTACGCTTCATCAAGTTCGTCATTCGGATTATGGCTTGTAATTTTCGCTATTAAACTTAACAAGTTTGACCCAGTCAATTAAACCAGTACGAGGGTCATAAAATTTTCCGTGAATTTCATGCGAAAGTTGCCCTACAATTTTCTTCCGCTCCAAAGCAAAATTTTCATTATGTTCCTGAGCCCTGTAACCTATAGGCTCTACAATATCTGTATAAAGGTCGGGGTTTTCGCTAATCAAGAGCCAAAAATTTTGCCCGACAACCTTCATGTATCCCCGCAAAAAAGTCGTTTTAGTCTTCCCATAGCAAATCCCTAACACAGGTTGAACATTTAGATTGCGCCTAGATTGTTTTAACCGCGCAACAGCCGTCTTAAGGTCTTGCTCTAATTTATCTTGTTGGGAGCTATTGCCCCAATTGGGACCTGACTTTATAGACACGACATAATGCGTGTTATTGTTCATAAATTCAAGGTCAACGCCTTGCGCCGTAGATTTATGTCCCCCGCTGGTTTGTTCCGCGACAAACACAGCAAGCCCTTCTAAAAAATCGCCAAATAGTTTTTCTTCTGATGAAGATAAAAAAGCGCTCAATAGGTCATCCACTAATTCCTGCGGAGTCACCAAGTTTTTAGCTCTAAATAAGTAAGGGTTTTTTGTTAAGAGTTTTTCTAGACTCAGTTCCTCTAAAGATTTCAGCTTTCTTTTATGAAAGTCAACAATATTTTGGCTTACATAATCTCTTACAAAATTTAGGTCAAGTTGATTCATCTTTTACCATCCTTCCTGTTTTTGGAAACAGTATATTTCCCCTTTTTCTCGCCAATGACAGGTAGTTTTATTTGTTTCTCAAAAACTCGCTGGGTGGCTAATTGGACATATTCCACATTAATGTCAACGCCGACAAAATGTCTTCCTAATTGGAACGCAGAAAGCGCGGTTGTGCCTGACCCAACAAATGGGTCAAGAACCACATCGCCCGGCTTTGTAAACAACTTAATAAACCAAGCGGGTAAATCGGGCGGGAAAACGGCGCTATGATTTTTATTCCCGGTTTCAGTCGCTAAATGCAATACGTTCGTAGGGTAAACCATTTCCCTGCCAACCCAATTGGAAACGTTCTTTCCAAACCCGCTGCCTGCGCGCGATTCGTCTCGCGTTTTATCTGTCTCGCTTAACTTTGCAAGGCGCTCTTTTGCCCAGCTACCGACAGGCACCATGACCGACTCTTGGTACATATTGAAAGATTTTTCCTTATTGAATTGAATCAATCTTTCCCAATTATCTCTAAAACGATTAGGCCATTTTCCCGGATAGGAATTTTTTTTATGCCAAATATATTCCTCTGTCCATAACCATCCCTGTTCGCGCATTTTTATGATGAGGTCAATAACGTAAGTATGACGCTCGCCATCAACCACTCTTTCTTTTATGTTTAAAATAAACGTGCCTGTTGGCTTTAATACGCGCTTAAATTCGGCTGCTCTTGGCAAAAACCAATCAACATAGTTATCTGGTTTAATGCCTCCATAAGTTTTTGCGCGTTGGTCAGCATAAGGCGGGGAAGTAAAAATTAAGTCAAACGAATTGTCTGGAAAATCTTTTAGAGCCCCCAGACAATCTCCCAAAATTATTTTATCGAATAAGTCCTTTTTAGTCATAAACTAATTTTACCCGAAAGCCTTTTCCCCTTTGATAGTTGGCTAGTCCACTAGTCCACTAGTTGACTAGCAGACTAGCAGACTAGCAGACTACAAGACTAGCAGACTAATTAACAATCCACGTTCCCGTCTCGCCCTTCAATGCGCGTCCCAAATTTTGCGGGTTGGTGATGAGCGCTTTGGCGTTAGGGTTGGCTTACAAAAACCAGATGACGGCTTGAATCTTCGGCGCCATTGAGCCTTTGGCAAAGTGCGCGCCTTCGGCAAGGTATTGCTTCGCTTCGGCAAGGGTCATCTTGTCGAGCCATTTTTGTTCGGGCTTGCCAAAATTGATAGCGACTTTTTCCACGGCGGTGGAGATGACGAACAAATCCGCGTTGATGTTCCGCGCCAGCAGCGAGGAGGCGAAGTCTTTATCAATCACAGCGGCGATGCCTTCGTAGTTGCCATCGCCTGGGTCAATGACGGGGATGCCGCCGCCGCCCACGGTGACGGTGATGATGCCCTGCGCGAGCAGCGTCTGCACAGTTTCGAGTTCCACAATTTCTTTGGGAAGCGGCGAAGCGACCACGCGGCGGTATCCGCGCCCCGCGTCTTCCACTACGCTCCAACCTTGTTCGCGTTGGCGTTTTTCCGCTTCGTCCTTATCCATAAAACTGCCAATCGGTTTGGTGGGTTTGGAAAAGGCGGGGTCGGCTTTATCCACCAGCACTTGGGTAATGACGGTGACGACCTTCTTTCTGATTCCGCGCTGGTAGAGGATGTTTTGCAAGTTTTGCTGTAAGGCGTAGCCGATAGCGCCCTGCGAGTCCGCGCCGCAGACATCCAGCGGGACTTCGTGCATTCCCGCGGTTTTTGCCGCGATTTCGGAACGGCGCAGAATGTAGCCGACCTGCGGTCCGTTGCCGTGACCAATGGCGACATCCCAACCCTGCTCAATCATGTCCGCAATGTGAACACAAGTCTGCTTGGCGGCTTGGTATTGACTTTCTACGGTGACGTGCTTGTCGTCAAGAATTAATGAATTACCGCCAATGGCGATGACTGCGATTTTGGTCATTATATTAGTCTCCTAGTCTTCTTGTTTGCTGGTCTGCTAGTCGACTAGTGGACTAGTGGACTAGCAGACTAATCAACTAACTCATCGTCAGCGCCATGACGGCTTTTTGGGCGTGCAGGCGATTTTCGGCTTCGTCAAAGACCACCGAGTGAGCGCCATCGAGAACGCTGGAGGTGACTTCGACATCGCGGTCGGCGGGCAAGGGGTGCATGTAGATGGCGTCTGGTTTGGCAATTTTCAGTTTGGCATCATCCATCAGCCAGTTTTTATAACTGTCTTGCAGTTTTTTGCCTTCCACCGGGTCAGTGGTCGTCAGCAGCGGTCCCCAACTTTTGGCGTAGATGACATCCGCGTCTTTGCAGGCGGCGGTCATGCCGTCTTTGCTGTCTATGATTTCAAAAGACGTGCCAGCGATTTTCGCCTGTTCTTTGGCTTGTTCCACAATTTCGGGCATGAGCGAAAATTCGGGCGGGTAGGCGAGGGTGACATCCATGCCGAAGCGCGGCATTTGCAGAATCAGCGATTGCGGCACGGAGATGGGTTTGAGATAGGAT
>Ga0172368_10000893_pt1 | contig 41769 bp, 53 predicted proteins | sample Lak11m_FD_114540 | JGI IMG/M metagenome (GOLD analysis project Ga0172368, IMG submission 114540) | Freshwater microbial communities from Kabuno Bay, South-Kivu, Congo - kab_022012_11m | ecosystem: Environmental > Aquatic > Freshwater > Lake | place: Democratic Republic of the Congo: South-Kivu... | reverse complement strand
GGGCGATAACCTGAAGTTCAACGTCGAGCTGATCTCGCCGATCGCCATGGAAGAAAAACTGCGCTTCGCCATCCGCGAAGGCGGCCGCACCGTCGGCGCCGGCGTCGTGTCGAAAATCATCGCTTAATTGGAAGAGGAGCGGGGGTAACACCCCCCGCTACCCGCCAAGCCCGAGGGCACTGAAATGCAAGGTCAGACTATCCGCATCAGGCTGAAAGCCTTCGATTACCGCGTGCTGGATGCCAGCACCGCGGAAATCGTGAACACCGCCAAACGGACGGGGGCGCAGGTGCGTGGCCCGATCCCGCTGCCCAACAAGATCGAGAAATTCACCGTTCTGCGCGGTCCGCACATCGACAAGAAGTCGCGCGACCAGTGGGAGATTCGCACCCACAAGCGCCTTCTCGACATCGTCGATCCGACCCCGCAAACCGTGGACGCGCTGATGAAGCTCGACCTCGCGGCGGGTGTCGATGTCGAAATCAAAGTGTAAGGGGGCATAAGGATGCGCTCTGGAGTTATCGCAAAGAAGCTGGGGATGACCCGGCTGTTTCTGGAAGACGGCAAGCAGGTTCCGGTGACCGTGCTGCAACTCGACAGTCTCAAGGTCGTCGCACAGCGCACCGCCGAGCATGACGGTTATACCGCGGTGCAGTTGGGGGCCGGGGTGGCCAAGGCCAAACGGACTAGCGCCGGGATGCGCGGCCACTTTGCCAAGGCCAATGTCGAGCCCAAGCGGAAGGTCGCGGAATTTCGCGTGACCCCCGATTGCCTGATCGGGGTCGGCGAGGAAATCACCGCCGACCACTATTTCGAGGGGCAGTTCGTCGATGTCGCGGGCACCTCGATCGGCAAGGGCTATCAGGGGGCAATGAAGCGCCACAACTTCGGCGGCCTTCGGGCGTCGCACGGGGTTTCGGTGTCGCACCGCTCGCATGGCTCGACCGGTCAGTGCCAGGATCCCGGCAAGGTGTTCAGGGGCAAGAAGATGGCCGGTCACATGGGGGCGGTGCGCTCGACCACGCAGAACCTGCAAGTGGTGCGCACCGATGCCGACCGTGGCCTGATCATGATCAAGGGCGCGGTTCCCGGCAGCGCCGGTGGCTGGGTGACGATCAAAGATGCGGTGAAGAAGCCCAAGCCCGACGCCGCCATCCGCCCCGCCGCGTTGCGCTCGCACATGGCCGAGGCCCACGCCGCTGCCCATGCCGCAGCCCTTCAGGCGGAGGCTGAGGAAGCTGCGCACGAGGCCGCCCGTCAGGCTGCCCACGAGGCCGAACAGCACGCGCTGGCGGCAGCCCATCACAAAGTGCAACCCTCCATCGGAGGCGAGACCAATGAAGGCTAATGTAATCACGCTGGCGGCCGGCAAGGCCGGCGTCATCGAACTTGACGACGCGATCTTCGGGCTGGACCCGCGTGCCGATATCCTGCACCGGGTGGTGCGCTGGCAGCGGGCGAAAGCCCAGGCCGGCACCCATTCGGTGCTGACCCGCTCGGAGGTGTCCTATTCCACCAAGAAGATCTATCGCCAGAAAGGTACCGGTGGCGCTCGCCACGGCTCGAAGAAGGCACCGATCTTCCGTCACGGTGGCGTCGTCAAGGGGCCGGTTCCGCGCAGCCACGCGCATGAGCTGACCAAGAAGTTCCGCGCCCTCGGGTTGCGGCACGCGCTGTCGGCCAAGGCGCAGGCGGGCGAGCTGATCATTCTCGACGCAGCCACCCTGGCCGACGCCAAGACTGCGGCCCTGGCCAAGGCCGCGCGTGAGCTGGGCTGGAAGCGCGTGCTGATCATCGACGGGGCCGAAGTGAACGAAAACTTCGCTCTGGCGGCGCGCAACATCGACGGCATCGATGTGCTGCCGTCGATCGGTGCGAACGTCTATGACATCCTGCGCCGTGATCAACTGGTGATCACCAAGGCCGGTGTCGCAGCTTTGGAGGCTCGCCTGAAATGAGCGCGAAACCCGAACATTACGACGTGATCCGCAAGCCGGTGATCACCGAAAAGGCTACCATGGTTTCGGCGGCCAATGCGGTGGTGTTTCAGGTCAGGATGGACGCGACCAAGCCCGCGATCAAGCAAGCCGTCGAGGCGATCTTTGACGTCAAGGTGAAGGCGGTCAACACCACCATCACCAAGGGCAAGACCAAGAAGTTCAAGGGCCGCCCCGGTGTGCGCTCGGACAAGAAGAAGGCCTACGTGACGCTCGAGGCCGGAAACACCATCGACGTCTCGACCGGCCTTTGATAGAAGGCCGCGAATCCTGCGGCCCCGGCTTTCCGGGGCCGCGGAATCTTACCAATTGGGGATCTTCGGAGCCCTGTAACCTTGGATCCGATACCGGATCCTCAAGCTGACGGAAGACAGGAAGCATGGCACTCAAGTCGTACAAGCCGACGACGCCTGGCCAACGCGGGTTGGTTCTGATCGACCGTTCGGAGCTTTGGAAAGGCCGCCCGGTCAAAGCCCTCACCGAGGGATTGACGAAAAGCGGTGGCCGGAACAATACCGGGCGCGTCACGATGTGGCATCACGGCGGTGGGGCAAAACGCCTTTACCGCGTCGTCGATTTCAAACGCACCAAGTTCGACGTTGCGGCCGTGGTCGAGCGGATCGAATACGACCCGAACCGCACCGCCTTCATTGCGCTGGTGAAATATGCCGACGGCGAGCTGGCCTATATCCTGGCGCCGCAGCGTCTGGCAGTGGGTGATTCGGTGATCGCAGGCACCAAGACCGACGTGAAGCCGGGCAACGCGATGCCGTTCTCGGGCATGCCGCTGGGTGCGATCGTCCATAACGTCGAGCTCAAGCCCGGCAAAGGTGGCCAGTTGGCGCGTGCCGCCGGCACCTATGCCCAGTTCGTGGGGCGTGACGGCTCTTACGCGCAGATCCGGCTTTCCTCGGGCGAGCTGCGGCTGGTGCGGCAGGAATGCATGGCGACGATTGGCGCGGTCTCGAACCCCGACAACTCGAACCAGAATTTCGGCAAGGCCGGCCGGATGCGGCACAAGGGCGTGCGCCCAACGGTGCGCGGCGTCGCGATGAACCCGATCGACCACCCACATGGCGGCGGCGAAGGCCGCACCTCGGGCGGGCGTCACCCGGTCACCCCCTGGGGCAAGGGCACCAAGGGCAACAAGACCCGCAAGAACAAATCGACGGACCGGCTTATCGTCCGTTCGCGCAACGCGAAGAAGGGGCGCTGAGCCATGGCACGTTCTGTTTGGAAAGGCCCGTTCGTCGATGCCTATCTGCTGAAGAAGGCGGAAAAGGCAAAGGGATCGGGCAAGAACGAAGTGATCAAGATCTGGTCGCGCCGTTCCACCATCATGCCGCAATTCGTCGGGCTGACCTTTGCCGTCTATAACGGCAAGAAGCACATTCCCGTTTCGGTTACCGAAGAAATGATCGGCCAGAAGTTCGGTGAATATTCGCCGACCCGGACCTACTACGGTCACGCTGCCGACAAAAAAGCCAAGAGGACCTGAGCGTCATGGGTAAGGAAAAGAATCCGCGCCGCGTGGCCGACAACGAAGCCATGGCCAAAGCCAAGATGCTTCGCACCTCGCCGCAAAAGCTCAATCTGGTCGCCGGTCTGATCCGCGGCAAGAAGGTTGACCGGGCCATTGCCGATCTGACTTTTTCGAAAAAGCGGATCAGCCAGGACGTGCTGAAGTGTCTGCAATCCGCCGTGGCCAACGCCGAAAACAACCACGGGCTTGACGTGGATGATCTGGTGGTGGCCGAAGCCTATTGCGGCAAGAATCTGGTGATGAAGCGCGGTCGTCCGCGGGCCCGGGGCCGGTTTGGCAAGATCATGAAACCATTTTCCGAGATCACCATTCTGGTGCGCCAAGTCGGGGAGACTGCATAATGGGTCAGAAGGTCAATCCGATCGGCATGCGCCTTCAGGTCAACCGCACCTGGGACAGCCGCTGGTTCGCCGAATCGAAAGACTACGGCAACCTGCTGCTGGAAGACCTCAGGATGCGCGCCTTCGTGCAAAAGGAGTGCCTGCAGGCCGGGATTTCCAAGGTGATCATCGAGCGCCCGCACAAGAAGTGCCGCGTCACGATCCACACCGCGCGTCCGGGCGTGATCATCGGCAAGAAAGGCGCGGATATCGAAACCCTGCGCAAGAAGCTGACGGTGTTCACCAAGTCCGAGTTGCACCTCAACATCGTCGAGGTGCGCAAGCCCGAGCTGGACGCCCAACTGGTGGCCGAATCGATCACCCAGCAGTTGGAACGTCGGGTCTCGTTCCGCCGGGCGATGAAACGGGCGGTGCAGAACGCCATGCGCATAGGTGCCCTGGGGATCCGGGTCAATGTCTCGGGTCGTCTTGGCGGCGCCGAGATCGCGCGGGTCGAATGGTATCGCGAGGGCCGGGTGCCGCTGCACACGCTGCGCGCCGACATCGACTACGCCATCCACGAGGCTCAGACGGCTTATGGCAAGATCGGGGTCAAGGTCTGGATCTTCAAGGGGGAAATCCTCGAGCACGATCCGCAGGCGCATGATCGCCGCCAAGCCGAAGCCCAGGAAGGCGCCGCACCGCGCCAACCGCGCCGCGAACGCGCGTGAGGGAGTAAGATAGATGCTGCAACCAAAACGGACCAAGTTCCGCAAGCAGTTCAAGGGCCGCATTCACGGTGAAGCCAAAGGCGGCTTCCTGCTCAACTTCGGCAACTTCGGACTGAAAGCAACCGAACCCGAGCGTGTAACCGCGCGCCAGATCGAAGCTGCCCGCCGCGCCATCACCCGCCACATGAAGCGTCAGGGCCGGGTCTGGATCCGGGTTTTCCCGGACGTTCCGGTGTCGTCGAAACCGGTCGAAGTGCGGATGGGCAAAGGCAAAGGCTCGACCGACTACTGGGCCGCCAAGGTCAAGCCCGGCCGGATCATGTTCGAGATCGACGGCGTCGGCGAAGACGTGGCGCGCGAGGCGTTGCGCCTTGGGGCGATGAAACTGCCGGTGACCACCCGCGTCGTGATCCGCGAAGACTGGTAAGGGAGTCGGGCTCTCGCCCGACCTACCGAGGCCCCTGCCGGCAACGGCGGGGCCTTTTCCGTTTTATGCCGCGCTGGAATCGTCCCGACACCCGGTCGTCTTGCGCAACACTTTCCCCTTGTTGCCACCGTTTCGCCTGACCGGTACCCGTTGAAGCCCACGGCATGCCAACCCACCTAGATTTTAGAAAAAATAAGATAGCTAAAATATTTTAGCTGTGATATCAGTCGTCATCCACGACGGATGGAGATTGCAATGAACACGAAGGATATCTTGGAACGGATCAAGGCTGCCATCGAAGGGGCCCCGCGGAATGGCTACATCGCGGAACTTCACCTTCAGATCATCAAGTACTCGGATGAATTGGAGCAGCTGACGGGGAAGGAATTTTGTGAGGGCCTCGGGATCGGCCCGTCGTTCGGAACCGAGTTCGCTAAGATGCGCAAGATCGCCCCGAGGCTCAAGAGAGCAAACCTCAACGTCAATCTCATCTGAAATCCCGCGGCAGCGGCGACCACCCCCTTGCCATCCCCCGCCTTCCCCCCTATACGGGCGCATCCACGGTTCCGGGGAGACTCGGAATCGTGGTTCATCATTGATCCACCAGGTTCAAGGTAACCCTGACCGCTGTTGCGGGGCCTTCTGGTGATGGAAAGGAAACGGCGCATGAACGCCAAGGAACTGACGACCAAGACGCCCGACGAGCTGCGCGATCAGCTTGTCGCGCTGAAGAAAGAGGCGTTCAACCTGCGCTTCCAGCAAGCCACCGGTCAGCTTGAGAACACCGCCCGCATGCGCAATGTCCGCCGCGACGCGGCCCGCATCAAGACGGTCCTGAACCAGAAAGCCGCCGCTGCGGCGGCAAACTGAGGAGCATCCGATGCCCAAACGTATCCTGCAAGGTGTCGTGACCTCGGACAAGAACGAACAGACCATCACGGTTCTGGTCGAGCGCCGCTTCAAGCACCCGCTGCTGCAAAAGACCGTCCGCAAGTCCAAGAAATACCGGGCCCACGACGCCGAGAACAAATTCAAGACCGGCGATACCGTCCGCATCGAGGAATGTGCGCCAATTTCCAAAACCAAACGCTGGACGGTGGTTACTGAAGCTTCGGCTTGAGTCCACCTTCCGGTTTGATCGAAACCCTGGGGCCCCCGAAGATCGGGACAGTCCCCAAAGGTCGGGAGAAACCAAATGATCCAGATGCAGACCAATCTGGATGTCGCTGACAACTCTGGCGCGCGCCGGGTTCAGTGCATCAAGGTTCTGGGTGGCTCGCATCGCCGCTATGCTTCCGTGGGCGACATCATCGTGGTGTCGGTCAAGGAGGCGATTCCGAAAGGCCGCGTCAAGAAGGGCGACGTGCGCAAGGCCGTGGTCGTGCGCACCGCCAAGGAAGTGCGCCGTGAAGACGGCACCGCGATCCGTTTCGATACCAACGCCGCCGTCATTCTGACGAACCAGAACGAGCCGCTGGGCACCCGTATCTTCGGGCCGGTGGTGCGCGAGCTGCGGGCCAGGAACTTCATGAAAATCATCTCGCTTGCGCCGGAGGTGCTGTGATGGCCGCCAAGCTGAAAAAGGGCGACAAGGTCGTGGTGCTGACCGGCAAGGACAAGACCCGCACGGGCGAGATCCAGTCGGTCGATCCGAGGGCCAACAAGGCGGTGGTCGAGGGCATCAATATTGCCATCCGTCACACCAAGCAAAGCCAGACCCAGCAGGGCGGTCGGGTCGCGAAGGCGATGCCGATCGATCTGTCGAATCTGGCGCTCATCGACAGGAACGGCAAGGCAACCCGGGTCGGCTTTCGTATCGAGGGTGACAAGAAGGTGCGCTTTGCCAAGACCACCGGGGAGGCAATCTGATGCTTGACCAGACCCACTACACCCCGCGCCTGAAGGCCGATTTCAACAACCGCATCCGTGCCGCGTTGAAAGAGGAATTCAGCTACACCAACGACATGCAGATTCCGCGCCTGACCAAGATCTGCCTCAACATGGGCGTTGGCGAGGCCGTGAAGGACACCAAGAAGGTAAAGACCGCGGCCGACGAGCTGACCCGGATCGCCGGTCAAAAGGCGGTCATCACCCACGCCAAGAACTCGATCGCCGGATTCCGGGTGCGCGAGGACATGCCGCTGGGCTGCAAGGTCACGCTGCGCGGCGACCGGATGTACGAATTCCTTGACCGCCTGATCACCGTGGCGCTGCCGCGGGTGCGCGACTTTCGTGGCATCAAGGGCACCTCGTTCGACGGTCGGGGCAACTACGCGATGGGCCTGAAGGAACAGATCGTGTTCCCCGAAATCGAATTCGACAAGGTCGACGAAGTGCTTGGCATGGACATCATCATCTGCACCACCGCGAGGACCGACGCGGAAGCCAAGGCGCTGTTGAAGCAATTCAACATGCCCTTCACCAGCTGATCGCGGGAGGAACGAAGATATGGCGAAGAAATCGATGATCGAGCGCGAAACCAAGCGTCAGCACCTTGTGAAGGTTCATGCCGCCAAGCGGGCCGCGCTGAAAACGGTTGCGCGCAACCAGGAGCTGCCGATGGAGCAACGCTTTGCCGCGCAGCTCAAGCTGGCCGCTCTGCCGCGCAACTCGGCTGCGTCACGGCTGCACAACCGCTGCCAACTGACCGGTCGCCCGCATGCGTATTATCGCAAGCTCAAACTCTCGCGCATCATGCTGCGGGATCTCGCCCAGTTCGGCCAGATCCCCGGCATGGTGAAGTCGAGCTGGTAAGGAGGTCGAGACATGTCGATGAACGATCCCCTCGGCGATATGCTGACCCGCATCCGCAATGCGCAGATGCGTGGCAAATCGACCGTCAAGACCCCGGCCTCAAAGCTGCGGGCATGGGTGCTGGATGTGCTGGCCGCCGAAGGCTACATCCGGGGCTATGAGAAGGCCACGACCGAGAACGGTCAGGGCGAGCTGACGATCAGCCTGAAATACTTCGAGGGCACTTCGGTGATCCGCGATCTCAAGCGGGTCTCGAAGCCCGGCCGCCGGGTTTACATGAGCGTGAAGGATATTCCGACCGTCCGCAATGGCCTCGGTGTGTCGATTGTCTCGACGCCGAAAGGTGTCATGTCCGATGCAGCAGCACGCTCCGCCAACGTTGGCGGCGAAGTGCTCTGCACCGTGTTCTGAGGAGGGGATAATGTCTCGTATTGGCAAGAAACCCGTCCCGCTGCCCAAGGGCGTGTCGGCCCAGATCTCGGGTCAGACCGTCGAAGTGAAGGGGCCGAAAGGCAGCCGCAGCTTTCACGCGACCGACGACGTGACGCTGAGCCTCGAAGGTGGCGCGGTGAAAGTCACCCCGCGCGGCTCGTCCAAGCGGGCGCGCCAGCAATGGGGCATGGTGCGCAGTCAGGTCGAGAACCTGGTTATCGGCGTGACCACGGGCTTTCGCAAGGAGATGGAAATCCAGGGCGTCGGCTACCGTGCCGCGATGGCTGGCACGACCCTGAAGCTGTCGCTTGGCTTCAGCCATGACGTCAATTTCGAGGTGCCGGCGGGTGTCACCGTCACCACCCCGAAGCAAACCGAAATCACGGTGGAAGGCATCGACCAGCAGCTTGTTGGCCAGGTTGCCGCGAACATCCGCGAGTGGAAGAAACCCGAGCCTTACAAGGGCAAGGGCATCCGCTACAAGGATGAATTCGTATTCCGCAAGGAAGGCAAGAAGAAGTAAGGGGCGAGAGAGATGGCGAACACGAAAAGAGAGCTGTTCCTTCGGCGCCGCTTGCGCGTGCGGAACAAGATCAAGGCGATGGCCAATGGGCGGATGCGTCTGTCGGTGCATCGCTCGAACAAGAACATCAGTGTGCAACTGATCGACGATACCAATGGCGTGACGCTGGCCGCGGCCTCGACTCTCGAAAAGGATCTGGGCTTTGTCGGCAAATGCAATCTCGAAGCCGCGACCAAGGTCGGGGCGACGATCGCCGAGCGGGCGAAGGCGGCAGGGATCGAGACCTGCTACTTCGACCGCGGTGGTTTCCTCTTTCACGGCAAGATCAAGGCTTTGGCCGAGGCTGCGCGTGAAGGCGGCCTGAAGTTCTAGGGAGACGATGATGGCAAGAGAAGAAACCCGGCGGGACCATCGCGCGCCGCGCGAGGAAAACCCGGAATTCGCCGATCGTCTGGTGGCGATCAACCGCGTGTCGAAAACCGTGAAGGGGGGCAAGCGCTTCGGCTTTGCCGCTCTGGTGGTGGTCGGCGATCAGCGCGGCCGTGTCGGCTACGGCAAGGGCAAGGCGAAAGAAGTGCCCGAGGCGATCCGCAAGGCCACCGAGCAGGCCAAGCGCCAGTTGATCCGGGTGGCGCTGCGCGATGGCCGCACGCTGCACCACGACATGGAAGGCCGTCATGGCGCCGGTCGGGTGGTGATGCGCACCGCGGTGGCCGGGACCGGCATCATTGCCGGCGGACCGATGCGGGCGGTGTTCGAGATGCTGGGGTTGCAGGACGTGGTGGCGAAATCCGTCGGCTCGTCCAACCCTTACAACATGATCCGCGCCACCATCGACGGCCTGAAGCAGGAAGCCAGCCCTCGCCAGATTGCGCAGCGTCGCGGCCGGAAGGTGGCCGACGTCCTGCACAAGCCTGACGCCGAAACCGTGGAGGCCTGAGCATGACCGCGAAGAAAACCCCGGCTGCGGCCGCGAAGAAGACCATCGTCGTGCAACAGGTGGCGTCCGCCGCCCGCCGCCCGGCGATCCAGACCGCGACCCTCAAGGGCCTTGGCCTGAACAAGCTTCGCCGCACCCGCGAGCTGGAAGACACGCCGTCGATCCGCGGCATGGTCACCAAGATCTCGCACCTGGTGCGGATCGTCGAAGAGCGCAGTTGAACCTGCCGAAGGCCGTTCGCGGCCTTCTTTTCATCACACCGTGTTTGCCGTGGAAGTCGCTTTCCGGGGCAATTCCGGGCAAGGGAGAAGCGACATGAAACTCAATGAACTTTCCGACAACGCCGGTGCCACGAAAAGCCACAAGCGGGTGGCGCGCGGGCCGGGCTCGGGCAAGGGCAAGACCGCCGGGCGCGGTATCAAAGGGCAGAAATCCCGCTCCGGCGTTGCCATCGGTGGTTACGAGGGCGGCCAGATGCCGCTTTACCGGCGCTTGCCGAAGCGCGGCTTTACCAAGCCGAACGCCAAACACTATGCCGTGATCAATCTTGGCCTGATCCAGAAATTTGTCACTGCCGGCAAGCTTGATGCTACCGCCCCGATCAGCGAGGACGCATTGGTCGCAGCCGGTCTGACCAAGAGCAAGCTCGACGGTATCCGCGTGCTGGCCAAGGGTGAAATCACCGCCGCACTGACGCTGAACGTCACCGGGGCTTCGGCTTCGGCGGTGGAAGCCGTTGCGAAAGCAGGCGGCACGCTGACGGTGGCCCCGGCGCTTGCGCCGCACGGCAAGTCGGTGCGCAAGTCAGCTTAAAGGTTGTGAGCGGCCGCAAGACCGCTTACATAGCTTTACGTTTCCCGCGCCGCCGACCGGAAACGGTTTGGCGGCGCCGTCATGAAAGAGCACGGCATGGCATCTGCAGCAGAGCAAATGGCGGCGAACCTCAGTTGGGGCGCCTTGGGCAAGGCGACCGACCTGCGCCAGCGCATCCTCTTCACGGTCGGGCTGCTGGTGGTTTACCGTCTGGGCACCTACATTCCGGTCCCCGGCATCGACGGCACCGCCCTGCGCGAGTTCATGGCGACGGTCTCGACCGGCATCGGTGGCATCCTGAACATGTTCACCGGCGGCGCGATCAGCCGGATGGGCGTGTTCGCGCTTGGCATCATGCCCTACATCTCGGCCTCGATCATCATCCAGTTGCTGTCCTCGATGGTGCCCTATCTCGAACAGCTCAAGAAGGAAGGCGAGCAGGGCCGCAAGAAGATCAACCAATACACCCGCTACGGCACCGTGCTGCTGGCCACCTTTCAGGGCTGGGGCATTGCGCTGTCGCTGGAGGCGGGGGACCTGGCGCAAGATCCGGGGATGTTCTTTCGCCTCGCCTGTGTGGTGACGCTGGTCGGCGGCACCATGTTTCTCATGTGGCTGGGCGAGCAGATCACCGCGCGCGGCATCGGCAACGGTATCTCGCTGATCATTTTCGTCGGCATCGTGGCCGAGGTTCCGGCAGCGCTGGCGCAGTTCTTTTCGCAGGGTCGCTCGGGGGCGTTGTCGCCTGCGGTGATCATCAGCGTGCTGGTGATGGTGGTGGTGGTGATCGGCTTCATCGTCTTCATGGAGCGCGCGCAGCGCAAGATCCACATCCAGTATCCGCGGCGCCAGGTGGGGTTGAAGGTTTATGACGGCGGATCGTCGCATTTGCCGATCAAGGTCAACCCGGCAGGGGTGATTCCGGCAATCTTTGCCTCTAGCCTGCTGTTGCTGCCGGTCACGGTCTCGGCTTTCTCGGGACAGCAGACCGGCCCGATCATGTCAACCGTGCTGGCCTATTTCGGACCCGGCCAGCCGCTCTATCTGCTGTTCTATACCGGGATGATCGTGTTCTTCACCTATTTCTACACCGCCAACGTGTCGTTCAAGACCGATGACGTGGCCGAAAATCTGAAGAACCAGAACGGCTTCATCCCCGGAATCCGGCCCGGCAAGGCGACGCAGGCGCATCTTGATTACGTGGTGATGCGGGTGCTGGTGCTGGGCTCGAGTTATCTGGCGGCGGTGTGTCTGTTGCCGGAAATCCTGCGCAGCCAGTTCGCGGTGCCGTTCTACTTTGGCGGCACCTCGGTGCTGATCGTGGTGTCGGTGACGATGGACACGATCAACCAGATCCAGTCGCATCTGCTGGCGCACCAATACGAGGGGCTGATCGAGAAATCGCAACTGCGCGGCAAGAAACGCACCGGCGCGCGCACAACCCCGGCGCGGCGCTGACGGCCGATGGCGAATCTCATCCTTCTCGGCCCGCCCGGTGCGGGCAAGGGCACCCAGTCGAAACACCTGGTCGCGACCCGCAGCATGGTGCAGCTATCGACCGGCGACATGCTGCGCGAGGCGCGCACCTCGGGCAGCCCGATGGGGCGGCGGGTGGCCGAGGTTATGGATCGCGGCGATCTGGTTACCGACGAGATCGTGATCGGCCTGATCGCGGAAAAACTCGCGGGCAGCGCGGCTGGCGGCTTCATCTTCGACGGCTTTCCCCGCACCCTGGCGCAGGCCGATGCGTTGGGGAAGCTGCTGGACAAGGCCGGGCAACGGCTCGATGCCGTGATCGAGATGCAGGTCGATGACGCGGCGCTGGTGGCGCGCATAACCGGGCGATACACCTGCGCCAAGTGTGGCGCGGTCTATCACGATTCCATGCATCCTCCCCGGACAGCGGGGGTTTGCGATAGCTGCGGCTCGACCGAATTCAATCGCCGCGCCGACGATACCGAAGCGGCGCTGAAGCAGCGGCTGATGGAATACTACAAGAAGACCTCGCCGCTGATCGGCTACTATTACGCCAAGGGCAAGCTGGCGGTGGTGGACGGGTTGGCGGAAATGGACGCGGTCGCAAACGCGATCGAAAAAGTTCTTGACAGCGCCAGGTAAAGCCGATCGGTGCCTTGACGGCCCGCTCGAAACCCCATAGATCACGGCGTCCCGCATGGGAATCGTGGGTGCGGCCGGGTTTGGTATGGCACCAGTTGTGAAAAAAGGTTCTGGCACTACGGAACCGCAACCAAAAGGAAGAAACGTTTGGCACGTATTGCTGGCGTCAACATTCCGACGGGGAAACGCGTCCCCATCGCATTGACCTACATCACCGGAATCGGCAACCACATCGCGCAGCAGATCTGCGCCGCGGTCGGGATCGAGCTGTCGCGTCGCGTCGGCGACCTGACGGACGCCGAAGTGCTGCAAATCCGCGAATACATCGACGCCAATCTGACGGTCGAGGGCGATTTGCGGCGTGAAACCACGATGAACATCAAGCGGCTGATGGATCTGGGCTGCTACCGTGGCCTGCGGCATCGCCGCAATCTGCCGGTTCGCGGCCAGCGCACCCACACCAACGCGCGCACGCGCAAGGGCCCGGCGAAGGCTATCGCCGGCAAGAAGAAATAAGGGGCGCTGAGCATGGCACGTGACAAGACCCGTCTGAAGCGCAAGGAACGCAAGAACATCGCCGCCGGCGTTGTGCATGTGAACTCGTCGTTCAACAACACCAAGATCCTGATCTCGGATGTGCAGGGCAATGCGATCTCGTGGTCGTCCTCGGGCACCATGGGCTTCAAGGGCTCGCGCAAATCGACCCCCTATGCCGCGCAGTTGGCGGCGGAAGATGCGGCCCGCAAGGCACAGGAACACGGCATGAAAACCGTCGAGGTCGAAGTGCAGGGCCCCGGCTCGGGCCGCGAGTCGGCGCTGCGCGCGCTGGCCGCCGCCGGGCTGAGCGTGACCTCGATCCGTGACGTGACGCCGATGGCGCACAATGGCTGCCGTCCGCCCAAGCGCCGCCGCGTCTGAGGCATTTATTCAGGGTCGGGCCGTGCGGTTTCGCGCGGCCCGGTTTCGTCATTTCTGATCCTCGGGCGTCTTCTGCTTTTGGACATGAGCAGAAGACTGGTATGGAGGCGTGAGCATGATCCACAAGAACTGGGCCGAATTGATAAAGCCGTCGCAACTGGTGGTGAAGCCAGGGCCAGACGCCAAGCGCACCGCAACGGTGATCGCCGAGCCGCTGGAGCGTGGCTTCGGCCTGACCCTGGGCAACGCGCTGCGCCGCGTGCTGATGTCATCGTTGCAAGGCGCGGCTATCACCAGCGTGCAGATCGACAACGTGCTGCATGAATTCTCGTCGGTGGCCGGGGTGCGTGAAGACGTGACCGACATTGTGTTGAACCTCAAGGGCGTGGCGCTGCGGATGAGCATCGAAGGCCCGAAGCGGCTGTCAATCTCGGCCAAGGGGCCGGGGGTGGTGACGGCGGGCGACATCTCGGAAATCGGCGGGGTCGAGGTTCTGAACAAGGATCACGTGATCTGCCACCTCGACGACGGGGCCGACGTGTTCATGGAGCTGACCGTCAACAACGGCAAAGGCTACGTGGCCGCCGACAAGAACAAGCCGGAAGATGCGCCGATCGGGCTGATTGCCATCGACGCGATCTTTTCGCCGATCAGGAAGGTGAGCTACGAAGTGCAGCCCACCCGCGAGGGTCAGGTGCTGGACTATGACAGGCTGACGATGAAGATCGAAACCGACGGCAGTCTCACTCCGGACGATGCGCTGGCCTATGCCGCGCGCATCCTGAAAGACCAGCTTTCGATTTTCGTCAACTTTGAAGAACCCGAGTCGGCGACGCGCCACGATGCCGATGAGGGGCTGGAATTCAACCCGGTGCTCTTGAAGAAGGTTGACGAACTCGAGCTTTCGGTGCGCTCGGCCAACTGCCTGAAGAACGACAACATCGTCTATATCGGCGATCTGATCCAGAAAACCGAAGCCGAGATGCTGCGCACCCCCAACTTTGGCCGCAAATCCTTGAACGAAATCAAGGAAGTGTTGTCGGGGATGCAATTGCATCTGGGGATGGAGGTGGAAGACTGGCCGCCGGAAAATATCGAAGACCTGGCCAAGCGTTTCGAGGATCAGTTCTGAGACTTCGGGTGCGTGGAACCACGCACCCCGCCGCTCGAATGCCCGGAATGCCGGGGAAACATGGGCATGATGCCCCAAGGTGAGTCGCCCATGCGAGGGCGGCCGGACAAAGCAAAACGAACGTAGGAGACTGACATGAACCACGGAGCCGGCTACCGCCGCCTGAACCGCACCCACGAACACCGCAAGGCGCTGTTTGCCAACATGGCAGGCTCGCTGATCGAACACGAGCAGATCAAGACCACCCTGCCGAAGGCCAAGGAACTGCGCCCGATCATCGAAAAGCTGATCACGCTGGCCAAGCGCGGCGACCTGCACGCCCGCCGTCAGGCCGCGAGCCAACTGAAGCAGGACCAATATGTCGAACGCCTGTTTGCCGTTCTCGGCCCGCGCTACGCCAGCCGTCAGGGCGGCTATGTGCGGGTGATGAAGGCCGGTTTCCGCTACGGCGACATGGCCCCGATGGCGATCATCGAATTCGTTGACCGCGACCCGAACGCCAAGGGTGCCGGCGACAAGGCCCGCGTGGCTGCTGCCGAAGCCTGATCCCAAGCCAAGCCGCACCGGCCTTTTGTTGCCGATTCGGGCAAGGGTGACGTCGTCGCGCCGCCGAAATTTTTGTCTGGCAAGACGACGGCATTCACCTTAGGGTTGTCGAGGAGTTGCAACCTATCCGAAAAGACATGTCGATACGAATAGGCTTTGACCTTGAACTACATCGGCTGACGCTGTTGGCCCCGGCCGGGTATTTCGTCGGGCTGCATATTCGCTTTACGTCGCCACTGATCACCTTTCAGACCTATGATCGGGCCTGGATCGACCACTATACCGAAAACGGCTTTGTCCTGCGCGACCCGATGACGGCCTGGGGGTTCAGCAGCACCGGCGCGATCCGCTGGAGCGACAAAGCGTTGCTCGATCCGTTTCACTTGTTCGAAGAGGCCGAAAAATATGGCCTGCGCTACGGCGTCACCGTGGCTTGCGGGCCGATCATGTCTCGCACCATTGCCAGTTTTGCGCGCGGTGACCGGGAATTTCGGGATGATGAGATCGAGACGATTTCGACGATCGTGTATCGGCTGCACGACATGTCTGAACCGCCCGAAGCCCTGACCAAAGCTCAGGTCGAAGCCTTACAGTGTATTGCGGGGGGCGACCGTCAGTCCGCGGCCGCCGCAAAACTTGGGATATCGGAAAGCGCGCTGAAGGCCCGAATCGTTTCGGCGCGAATCCGGCTGATGGCGCGCACAACTGCCGAGGCAATCCAACGAGCGAAAGATTACCGGCTGATCTGAACTATCGCCCCTCGCAAGGTTTGGTTTTTCAGCAACCTGCAGGAGGCTCCTATGCAGACCACGACTCTTTCCTTCGCCAACATGCACAGCCATGGCGAGCTTTTTGCCAATATGCTGCGCGCGCGGCGAGAACTTTTCATCGTCCACAACAAGTGGAACCTGCCCGAGGCGATGGGCATGGAATTCGACCAGTATGACACGCCGGCCAGCCGCTGGATTGTCGTGCATGATGAAACGGGTCAGGTGCTGGCGGGCAACCGGCTGACACCGACCACCGCCCGATGCGGTATCTACAGCTACATGATCCGTGATGCCCAGCGCGGGTTGCTGGATGCGATCCCGGCGCATCTGCTTTATGACCAGGCCCCGGTTTCCGAGACGATATGGGAAAGCTCGCGGCTGTTCGTGTCGCATGATGTGCCCGCACATCTTCGTCGCCGCGTGCATGCGACTTTGATCAGCGAAATCGCCAAATCCTCTTGCGCGCTCGGTGCCACCCTGTGCCTGACGCTACTGGCCGCCACCTGGCCGCGGTGGTCGGGTCGGGTCGGGGTTGCGATGTCGGCAATGGGCCCGGTGATGGAGATCGAAGGCATCGAAAATCAGGTGGTGGCGATGGATTTCAGCGCGCAGTTGCACTGACCTTGCGGCACACGATCCTAGCTTCGGTCGTTCGGATCCGGGCGCCGCATTCAGGCGGTGGCGCAGAACCCCTTTCACCCCGCCGATCGAGCGCGTAGTCTGGGGCCATGGCCGATCTTTTTGACACCGGTGCCCACCGCGACGCCGAGGCTTTGCGCCCGCTGGCTGATCACCTGCGGCCCAGCACGCTGGGGCAGGTGATCGGGCAGGCCAAGGTGCTGTCACCCGAGGGTCCGTTAGGCGCGATGCTGGCGGCGCACAGCCTGTCGTCGCTGATCCTGTGGGGGCCACCGGGGGTGGGCAAGACCACCATCGCGCGGCTGCTGGCGGCCGAATCCGGTCTGGCTTTCGTGCAGATCAGCGCCATTTTCACCGGCGTGGCGGACCTGCGCAAGGTGTTCGAGCAGGCCAGGATCCGCCACCTCAACGGGCAGGGCACCCTGCTGTTCGTTGACGAGATTCACCGCTTCAACAAGGCGCAGCAGGACGGCTTTCTGCCGTGGATGGAGGATGGCACGGTGGTGCTGGTGGGGGCCACCACCGAGAACCCCAGTTTCGAGCTGAACGCGGCGCTGATGTCGCGCGCGCAAGTGATCGTGCTTGCGCGCCTGACCCTGACCGATCTCGAACTGCTGGCGCAGCGCGCCGAGCGCGAGATCGGGCGCGCCCTGCCGCTGACCGGGGCGGCGCGCGAGGCGCTGCTCGAGATGGCCGACGGTGACGGGCGCGCGGTGCTGAACCTGATCGAGCAGGTGATGGCGTGGAAGCTGGCGGCCCCGCTGGATCGCGACGCGCTGGCCGTCCGGCTGATGCGCCGCGCCGCCAAGTATGACAAATCCGGCGAGGAACATTACAACCTGATCTCGGCGCTGCACAAATCAGTGCGCGGCTCGGACCCGGACGCCGCCCTTTACTGGCTGGCGCGGATGCTGGAGGGCGGCGAAGATCCGCGCTTTCTGGCCCGTCGCATCACGCGCATGGCGGTCGAGGACATCGGTCTGGCCGACCCGCACGCGCAAGAGGTATGCCTGCAAGGCTGGCAGACCTATGAACGCCTTGGCAGCCCCGAGGGCGAGTTGGCACTGGCGCAGGCGGTGGTTTACCTGGCCCTCGCGCCCAAGTCGAACGCGGTCTATACCGCCTACAACGCCGCCCGCGCCGCCGCCCGGACGACCGGATCCGAGCCACCGCCGAAACACATCCTGAATGCCCCGACCCGGCTGATGAAAGACATCGGCTATGGCGCGGGCTATACCTACGACCATGATGCCGAGGATGGTTTTTCCGGGCAGGAGTACTTTCCCGAAACCATGAAGCGCCCGGTCTATTACCTGCCAGCCGAACGCGGCTTTGAGCGCGAGCTGAAAAAGCGCATCGACTATTTCGCCAATCTGCGCGCCAAGCGCCGCGGCGGTTGACAATATCGCCGCTGCAGCACAGGAAGGCGCGATGATCACGTCGCTTTTCCACGTGGCGCTTGGCGGCGCCTTGGGCGCTTCGTTGCGCTATCTGACCAATGTGGCCGTGATGCGGACCCTTGGCCCCGGTTTCCCTTGGGCCACGCTGGCGGTGAACGTCCTGGGGTCGTTCGCGATGGGGGTGCTGGTGGTGGTGCTGTCGCACAAGGGCGGGATGCGGCTTGCGCCGTTTCTGATGACCGGCGTGCTGGGCGGATTCACCACCTTTTCCGCCTTCTCGCTGGACGTAATCACGATCTGGGACCGGGGCGAGCCGGGGCTGGCGGCGGTTTATGTGCTGGGCTCGGTGATCCTGTCGCTGGTGGCGATCATGATCGGCGTTCTGGTCACGCGGGGAGTGTTCGCATGAAGCAGGTCAAGCTGCTGACGGTATCCGCCGACGAAGGCGAGCAACGGCTCGATCGCTGGTTCAAGCGCCGGTTTCCGCAACTGACCCAAGGCGCGGTGGAAAAGCTGTGCCGCACCGGGCAGGTGCGGGTGGGGGGCGCGCGGGTCAAGGCATCGGATCATGTCGGGCCGGGGATGGCGATCAGGGTGCCGCCGCTGCCTGACAGCGACGCGCGGTCACGCCCGCGCGAAGGCGGGGTTTTGACGGCTGATGCGAAAATGATCGAAGGATGTGTGCTGTTCAAGGACGAGCACCTGATCGTGCTGAACAAGCCACCGGGCCTGCCGTCGCAGGGCGGCTCGGGGCAGGGCGATCACCATGTCGATGGTCTGACCGAGGCACTGAAATTCGGCTACAAGGAGCGCCCCAAGCTGGTGCACCGGCTTGATAAAGACACCTCGGGGGTGCTGGTGCTCGCACGCACCGACCGGGTGGCGCGCGCGCTGTCGGAATCGTTTCGCCACCGCAACACCCGCAAGATCTACTGGGCGGTGGTGGCCGGGGTGCCGCAACCCCGGATGGGCAGCATCAAATATGGCCTGCTGAAAGCGCCCGGTCATGGGCGCGGTGGCGAGGGCGAAAAGATGACCTGCATCCATCCCGCCAAGATGGCCGACCATCCCGATGCCAAGCGCGCCCAGACCGATTACGCCGTGCTGTCGGCGCTTGGCACCCGGCTGGCCTGGGTGGCGCTGGTGCCGATCACCGGGCGCACCCATCAGTTGCGTGCCCACATGGCCGAATTCGGCTATCCCATTCTGGGCGATGGCAAATACGGCGGCTCGGCGCAGGAAAACATGGGCGACGGATGGGGCGCGGGGGTGGGCGGCGATTTCAGCCGCAAGCTGCACCTGCACGCCCGCAGCCTGACGATCGAGCACCCGATCACCAAGGCGATAGTCACTTTCACCGCCCCTCTGCCTGATCACATGGCGCGCACCTGGAAAACCTTCGACTGGCACGAGAATGACGTGCCCGCCGACCCGTTCGCGGACCTGCAATGAGCGCCTGGCAGCCGCGCCGGTTCTGGCAAACGGCCCGTATGGAGCCCTGCGCCGGTGGCTTCAGGGTGGCGCTCGATGCGCGCCCGCTCAAGACCCCGGCCAAGGCCCTGCTGGTGCTGCCGACGGCGGCCATGGCCGAAGCGGTCGCCGCCGAATGGCAGGCGCAGACGGAGGTGATCAGGCCCGAGACCATGCCCGTCACCCGCTCGGCCAATGCCGCAACCGACAAGATCGCGCCGCAGTTCGCCGAGGTGGCGGGGCTGATCGCGGCTTACGGCGCCTCGGACCTGATCTGCTACCGCGCCCCCGGCCCGACCGCACTGGTGGCCCGGCAGGCGGCGGCGTGGGATCCGCTGCTGGCCTGGGCGGCAGCGGCGCTGACGGCACCGCTGAACGCGACGGTCGGCATCGCCCCGGTCGCCCAACCGGCGGGCAGCCTCGCGCGTCTGGCCGCGCGGGTGCAGGCCTGCACCCCGTTTCAACTGGCCGCGCTGCATGATTTGGTGATGATTTCCGGATCCTTGGTGCTGGGGCTGGCGGTGGCTGAGGGTCGCGCCGATGCCCGGGCCATCTGGCAATTGTCGCGCATCGACGAGGATTGGCAAATCGAGCAGTGGGGGCAGGATGCCGAGGCGGGCGAATCTGCCGCCCTGCGCCGCGCTGCGCTGATCCATGCCGAACGATTCCTTGGCTTGTGCGGGTAACAATCTTTCATATGCGCCCGGGTCAACGGTAACATCTGCGTCAGATCGCCGGTCGGATCAGCCCATTCACGGCAAATTTCCGCCGGGGCCTTGTTTCGCTTGACCTTTCAAACCCCTTTAGCCGACACTACCCGACACTGAGAGGTTTTCGCCTCCATCAGTCTTGCCCCGCCTGCGTGGGGCGCCAACAGGAAACGCCCGCAGCCGGGCGCAAACACAGGAAGAGGTCCACATGAAGAAATCCCTGTTTCTTGGCACGCTAGCCGCAACCGGCCTGGTGGCTGGTATGGCGGCGGCGACCACACTAGACGACGTTAAAGCCCGTGGCGAGCTGAACTGCGGCTCGAACACCGGGCTGGCCGGGTTCGGCCTGCCGGATGCCAACGGCACCTGGGTCGGCTTTGACGTATCGGTGTGCCGCGCGATCGCGGCGGCGGTGCTGGGCGATCCGACCAAGGTGAAATTCGTGCCGACCAGTGGTCAGACCCGCCTGACCGCGCTGGCCTCGGGCGAGATTGACGTTTTGGTGCGCAACACCACCTGGACCTTCTCGCGCGATGTCGATCTCAAGCTCGATTTCGTCGGCGTCAACTACTACGACGGCCAGGGCTTCATGGTTCCCAAGGCGCTGGGGGTGTCGTCGGCCAAGGAACTGAACGGTGCCACCGTCTGCATCCAGACTGGCACCACCACCGAGCTGAACCTGGCTGACTACTTCAAGTCGAACAACATGACCTACACGCCGATCGCGATCGAAAGCAACGCGGAAGGCATCCAGCAGTATCTGGCCGGGGCCTGCGACGCCTACACCACTGACGCCTCGGGTCTGGCTTCGACCCGCGCCTCGTTTGCCGCCCCGGATGAGCATATCATCCTGCCCGAGATCATCTCGAAGGAACCGCTGGGGCCGGTGGTTCGCCACGGCGACAACCAGTGGGGCGATATCGTGCGCTGGACCCTGAACGCCCTGATCACCGCCGAAGAATTCGGCGTGACCTCGGCCAATCTCGAAGAGCAGGTCGCAACCTCGACCAACCCCGAAGTGCAGCGCCTTCTGGGCACCAGCACCGACGATCTGGGGGCGATGCTCGGGCTTGACAAGGAATGGGCACGCCGCGCCATTGCCGCCGGCGGAAACTATGGCGAAATCTTCGCGGCCACCATTGGCGAAGCCACCCCGATCGGCCTTGCCCGCGGTCTGAACGCGCAATGGACACAGGGCGGGCTGCTTTACTCGCCGCCGTTCCGTTGATCTGATCCGGCCGGGGGCACGCCACGGCGGGCTGCCCCCGACCAACCTGACCGCCTAAGACAACCGGGCCGCGAAGGGCGCAACGACGCCAGCCTGTCGGCAGTGACCGACCGCGCGACCTGCCACAGGGAGAATTTCATGGCGCTGGCATCAGACATGCCGAAGGCACGTTTTCGGCCGGGCATGCTGCTTTACGACACCCGGTATCGCGCGCTGACCATTCAGGTTCTGGTGCTGATGCTGTTCATGGCGGGCGCGGCGTGGCTGGTGGACAACACCGTGCGCAACCTCGAGGCGCTGGGCAAGGATTTCAACTTCGGGTTTCTCTGGCAGCGCTCGGGCTACGACATCAGCCAGCGCCTGATCGAGTATTCCTCCGACAGCACCCATGGGCGGGCGATGCTGGTGGGGCTGCTCAATACCTTTCTGGTGTCGGTCATCGCCTGTATTGTCGCCACCGTGATCGGGGTACTTGCCGGGGTGCTGCGGCTGTCGCAAAGCTGGATCGTGGCGCGGCTGATGACGATCTATGTCGAGGTGTTCCGCAACATCCCGCTGCTTTTGTGGATTCTGCTGATCTACGCGGTGGTCACCGAATCGATGCCGCCGCCGAATGCCTTTCGCGGTGACAATCCGGCGTCGTCGATGATCCTGTTCGATTCGGTGGCGATCACCAACCGCTACACCGCGATACCCGATCTGCTGTTTTCGCGTTCGCTGGGGCACCTGGACTTTGGTTATGTAAGCCTCAATGCCAACGTTTTGCTGTTGATAGCGGCGATCATCGGCGGGGTGCTGGGCAATCGCGCCCTGCTGCGCCGCGCCACCCGGATTCAGCAAGCCACTGGCCAGCGTCCGACCACGTGGTGGCAGTCGCTGGCGCTGCTGTTCGGGCCGACGCTCGGGGTGCTGGCGGCCTTGGGTTTTCATCTTGGCTACCCCGAACTCAAGGGCTTCAATTTCGTCGGCGGCATCAATGTGTCGAACTCGCTGATGGCGCTGGCGGCGGCGCTGTCGATCTATACCGGGGCGTTCATCGCCGAATTCGTGCGCGCCGGGATTCTGTCGGTCTCGCAAGGCCAGGCCGAAGCGGCTTATGCCCTGGGGTTGCGACCGGGGCGCACCATGAGCCTGGTCATCCTGCCGCAGGCGCTGCGGGTGATCATCCCGCCGATGATTTCGACCTATCTCAACATCACCAAGAACTCGTCGCTGGCCATCGCAGTGGGCTATCTTGATCTGCGCGGCACGCTGGGCGGCATCACGCTCAACCAGACCGGCCGCGAACTTGAGGCTATGCTGCTGATGATGCTGATCTATCTGGCGATCAGCCTGATCATTTCCGCGGTGATGAACGTCTATAATGCCTCGGTCAAATTGAAGGAGCGCTGAGATGAACCCGCGTCCCAAAGCCGGGCAGCCTTACGTGCGCGCCCAGATGCTGGCCGAAAAAGCGCCGCCGATTCTGGCGGCAGGGCCGGCGAAGTGGGCGCGCGAGAACCTGTTCTCGGGGCCGCTGAATTCGGCGCTGACGGTGCTTGGGGTGCTGGTGGTGCTGTGGGGGGTGCAGGCAGCCTGGCCGTGGCTGCGCCACTCGGTCTGGACGGCCTCGTCGCTGGGGGAATGCCGCACCATCATTGCGAGCGCCTGGGGCGACGGCGCGTCCGGGGCGTGCTGGGCGATCATCCATGAGCGCTGGACCCAGTTCATCTATGGCTTCTACCCGAGCCGCCTTTACTGGCGCCCGGTGCTGGCGTTGGGGCTGTTGTTCTTTGCCCTGGCCCCGCTGCTGTTCGCCGAAACCACCGGAATTCGGATGGCGGTGCTGGGCGTGGTGACTGTGCTGCTGGTGGCGGCCCTGGTGCAGCTTGGCACCGGCTCGGCGCTGACCGACCTTGCGCTGCTGGGGGCGCTGCTGGCCGCGCTGTGGGTGATGTGGAAAACCCCGTCGCGGATGCTGTGGTTTGCCGTGCTCTATCCGTTTCTGGCGTTCTGGCTGATGTGGGGGGGCTCGGTCTGGCTGCCGCTGGTTGCGCTGGCCGGGCTTGGTGCAGGCTGGTTGGCGTTGCGCGCGACGCTTGGTTTTGGCGGCCTGGTGGCCATCGTGGCGGCGACTCTGGCCCCGCTGATCTGGTGGCTGTTTCTTGCCGGGCCGGTCTATGGCCTGCTGGACGTAACGCTGCCATTGGCGATCGAGGCGGTGCGATCCGACAAGTTCGGCGGCTTCATCCTGTCGCTGACCGTCGGAATTTCCGGCATCGTGATGTCGCTGCCGCTGGGCATCCTGCTGGCGCTGGGGCGGCGGTCGGACATGTTTCTGGTGAAAACCCTTTCGGTCGGCTTCATCGAGTTCATCCGCGGCGTGCCGCTGATTGCGTTGTTGTTCACGGCATCGTTGCTGCTCAACTACTTCCTGCCGCCGGGCACCAATTTCGACATCATCCTGCGGGTGGTGATCATGGTCACCCTGTTCGCCGCCGCCTATATCGCCGAAGTGGTGCGCGGCGGGCTGGCGGCGCTGCCGCGCGGTCAGTTCGAGGCGGCCGACGCGCTGGGGATGGATTACTGGCAGGCGCAGCGCCTGATCGTGCTGCCGCAAGCGCTGAAGATCTCGATCCCCGGTATCGTCTCGACCTTCATCGGCCTGTTCAAGGACACTACGCTGGTGGTTTTTGTCGGCCTGCTCGACCCGTTGAAGGGCATCACCGACGCAGTGCGCGCCGCGCCCGATTGGAAGGGCGTCTATTGGGAGCCCTACCTGTTTGTCGGGGCGATCTTTTTCATCTTCAACTTCAGCATGTCGCGCTACTCGATGTATCTCGAGCGCAAGCTGAAAACCGACCATCTTTAAGGAAATCACCATGCCCAACACCGCCATCGACCATCCGATCGACCGCAGCCAGATGCAGGTTTCCGACGAGATCGCGATCGAGATCTCGGGGATGAACAAGTGGTTCGGCACCTTTCACGTGCTGCGCGACATCGACCTGGTGGTGCAGCGCGGCGAGCGCATCGTCATTGCCGGGCCATCGGGTTCGGGCAAATCGACCCTGATCCGCTGCATCAACCGGCTGGAAGAGCATCAGACCGGTAAGATCGTTGTCGATGGCACCGAACTGACCTCGGATCTGAAAAACATCGACAAGGTGCGCTCGGAGGTCGGGATGGTGTTCCAGCACTTCAACCTGTTCCCGCACCTCACGATTCTGGAAAACTGCACGCTGGCCCCGATCTGGGTGCGCAAGACGCCGAAGAAAGAGGCCGAAGCGATTGCGATGCAGTATCTGGAAAAGGTCAGGATCCCCGAGCAGGCGCACAAGTTTCCCGGCCAGTTGTCGGGGGGGCAGCAGCAGCGCGTCGCCATCGCGCGCAGCCTGTGCATGAAGCCGCGCATCATGCTGTTCGACGAGCCGACCAGCGCGTTGGACCCCGAGATGATCAAGGAAGTGCTCGATACCATGATCGAACTGGCGCACGAGGGCATGACCATGCTGGTCGTGACCCACGAGATGGGCTTTGCCCAGGCGGTGGCGAACCGGGTGATCTTCATGGATCAGGGCCAGATCGTCGAGCAGAATGAGCCGCGCGAGTTTTTCACCAACCCCAAATCCGAGCGCACCAAGCTGTTCCTGAGCCAGATCCTCGGGCACTGAGGCCGGGTTTGCGGCAAGCAGGGGGGCTGTCTGCCCCCCATACCCGCCGAGGACATTTTCGCAAAGGTGAAACGCGGGGTCAGGCCACCAGTTCGCGCGGCACGATGAAATCGAGCGGGGCGGCGGTGCCGTAGGCGGCATCGGCCCAGGACGCAGCGGGGAAGTCGGCGACCAGCGTCGCCCCGGTCGGGTAGCGCTGGAACTCGGGGTTGAGCGGGGCGCGGGTGACAAGGCGTGCGGCAAACTCGGCAATGCCGGGGTTGTGGCCGATGATCATCACGGTATCGCAGGCGGCATGACGCAGCACCGCCAGCATGACATCCGCGCTGGCGTGGTAAAGCGCCGGTTTGAGTTGCAAAGTCACCGTTCCTGGCAGCGCGGGGGCAATTCCGGACCAGGTCTTGCGGGTGCGCAGGGCATCAGAACACAGCACCTCGTCCGGGATATAGCCGCGCGAGGCCAGCCATTCCCCCAGATCAGCCGCCGCTGCCTTGCCGCGCTCGTTCAGCGGGCGGTCGTGGTCGGGCACCCGCGGATCGTCCCAGTTGGATTTCGCGTGGCGGGTCAGGATCAGGCGTTTGGTCATCGGTGAAATTGCCCCATGTGATACGCGGACTGCTGGGGCATCCTTGCATAGCCACGGGAGGCTGGGCAAGAGCGGCGCACCGCGCATCCGCCGGTCAGGCAGTCATTGCCGCCGCTGGTATCGAGAAAGCGGTGGCAGGCGGGCAGGTCGTAGCCGACATCGGTCAGGGCGGCCACCGGGCAGGCGGTGCGGCAAGGCTGGGTGGCGCAACTGGCGCAGGGGCTGGTGGGCGGTGGGGGCAGATCAAGGGTCTCGCGCAGCGCCAGTGCCCCGCGATACGAGACGAACAACCCTGCGGTGTCGTGCACCAGCAGGCGCACCGGGCTGGCCCAGGCGCGCCCCGAGCGCAGCGCCCAGTGGTAGAACGGGTGATGGGGCGGCCCGCCAAAGGGAAACAGCGCCGATGCCCCCAGGTCACTGGCGATGGCCCCGATCACCCGGCGCGACCAGCGGTCGAACGGGTCGGGTGCCCCGTCCTGCCATTCCGGCTGGGCCAGCATGTGTGGCCAGAAGCCGGGCTCGGCCGGACCGAGCAGCACCAGGCTGCGGGTGCCGGGGGGCAGGGCATCGTCGGGGCGGGTGGCAAAGGCACCGAATACGGCCAAAAAATGCGGCGCGGCCGCTTGGCTGACCGGTGCCAGTGTGGTCATTCTTCGCGCGGCTTCACCCGCGGCTCGGTCGAGCGGATCAGGCTGCCTGCGCCGTGGTCGGTGAACAGCTCCAAGAGGCAGGCGTTGGCAATGCGGCCGTCGAGGATCACCACCGCGCGCACGCCTTGTTCCAAAGCCGCGAGCGCGGTTTCGGTCTTGGGGATCATGCCGCCCGCGATCACCCCGCGCGCGGTCAGATCGCGCACCTGCTCGGGGGAAAGCTGGGTGACCACCTCGCCCGATTCGTCCTTGACCCCCGACACGTCGGTCAAGAGCAACAGCCGGTCGGCCTTGAGCGCCCCGGCGATCGCCCCGGCAGCGGTATCGCCATTGACGTTGAAGGTCTCGTTCGGCCCCATCCCGGTTGCCACCGGCGCCACCACCGGAATGATCCCGGCCCCGAACAGATCGCGCAGCACCTGCACGTTCATCTCGACCGGGCGGCCGACGAAGCCCAGCTCGGGGTCATCGGCGACACAGACCATCATGTCATCGTCCTTGCCCGAAAGGCCGACGGCGCGACCGCCTTGATCCATGATCGCCTGCACGATGCGCTTGTTGACCAGACCGGTCAGCACCATTTCCACCACCTCGACCGTGGCCTTGTCGGTGACGCGCTTGCCGCGCACAAAGCGCGACTCGATCCCCAGCCGGGCCAGCAGGTCGTTGATCATCGGGCCGCCGCCATGCACCACCACCGGGTTGACGCCGACCTGCCGCATCAGCACGATGTCGCGCGCGAATTCGGCCATCTCGGCCTCGTCGCCCATGGCGTTGCCGCCGAATTTCACCACCACCACCGCCCCGGCATAGCGTTGCAGATAGGGCAGGGCCTCGGACAGGGTGCGGGCGGTGGCAATCGAATCACGCATCATGGCAAGCTGCTTTTTCATCAGGGGTCTCACCGGGTGTGCCGCTGTGGTAGCCGCTCTGCCGCTCCCTGCCAAGGGCGCCGCCTTGCAATTTCCGCACGTCGGACTAGGGTCCACGCGAGCAGGGAGGGTGCGATGTTCGAACAGAAGACGCTGGTGCTGACCGGCGCAAGCCGGGGCATCGGGCACGCCACGGTCAAGCGCTTCGGGGCCGAGGGCTGGCGGGTGCTGACCTGCTCGCGTCAGCCGTTCGATCCGCGTTGCCCCTGGCCGGGTGGCGAGGAAAACCATATCCAGCTTGATCTGTCCGACCCCAACAAGACCATCGAAGCGATTTCCACCATCAAGACCAAGATCAACGGGCGGCTGCACGCGCTGGTCAACAACGCGGGCATTTCGCCGAAAGGTCCGGGCGGGGCGCGGCTGAACACCTTTAACACCGACCTGCGCACCTGGGGGCACGTCTTCCACGTGAATTTCTTTTCCACCGTCGTGCTGGCGCGCGGGTTGAAGGATGAGCTGGCAGCGGCCCAAGGTGCGGTGGTCAACGTGACCTCGATCGCCGGCAGCCGGGTGCACCCCTTCGCCGGCGCTGCCTATGCCACGTCGAAAGCGGCGCTGGCCGCGCTGACACGGGAAATGGCTTATGATTTCGGGCCGTTGGGGGTGCGGGTCAACGCCATTGCGCCGGGTGAGGTGGAAACCGCGATCCTGTCGCCGGGCACTGACATGATCGTGGAAAAGCTGCCGATGCGGCGGCTGGGGCAGCCGAAAGAGGTGGCCGACGTGATCTGGTTCCTGTGTTCCGATCAGTCGAGCTACATCTCGGGGGCCGAGATCGAGGTCAACGGGGCGCAGCACGTCTGACCGGTGCGGCTATTCCATCGTTGCGATGATGGCGCGCAGGGTCGCGATGCCGTCACCCTTTTCGGCGCTGGTCAGCACCAGTTCTTGGTAGGCGGCGGGATGGCGCGCCAGCGCCGCGCGCACCTGCGCTATGGTCGCCTCGCGCTCGGCCCGGGTGACCTTGTCGACCTTGGTCAGCACCGCCTGAAAGGTCACGGCCGCGCGGTCGAGCATGGTCAGAATTTCGTCATCGGCCGCCTTGACCCCGTGCCGCGTGTCGATCAGCACAAAGGCGCGGCGCAGGGTCTTGCGACCCGCAAGGTAGGCTTTCAGCAGGCGCTGCCATTTTTCCACCGCCGCCACCGGGGCCTCGGCGTAGCCGTAGCCGGGCAGATCGACCAGATAACGGCTGTGGCCAAGGGCGAAATAGTTGATTTCCTGCGTCCGGCCTGGCGTGTTGGAGGCCCGCGCCAGCGCCTTGCGCCCGGTCAGAGCATTGATAAGGCTTGATTTGCCGACATTCGAGCGACCGGCAAAGCAGACCTCGAGGCGGTCGGCCGGTGGCAGGCCGGGCATTGCCACCACGCCCTTGACGAAACCCACCGGGCCCGCGAACAGCAGCCGACCGGCCTCGCAGGCGGCGGCGTCGGGGGCGCTGGCAAGGGGAAACGGCAGCGTCACCGGGTTGCCGCCTTGGCCGGTGGCATGGCAGGGCGCGCCGTCATTTCCGGCCAGGTGTCCTTTTCACCGGCGGCTTCGGGTCGTTCGCCGCCTTGGCGGCAGCGGGCTTTTTCTTGAAGCCGGACTTGATGTTGCCGAAGATGTCGGGGGGGTGGCCATGGCTGCGCATGATCAGATATTGCTGCACGAAAGTGATGGTGTTGTTGGTGATCCAGTAGAGCACCAGGCCGCTGGCGAAACTGCCGAGCATGAACATGAACACCCAGGGCATCCAGGCAAAGATCATCTGTTGGGTGGGGTCGGCGGGGGCTGGGTTGAGCTTTTGCTGCAACCACATCGAAATTCCCAAGAGGATCGGCAGAATCCCGATGAAGATCAGCGCCATGAAGGTGTTGGGCCCGGGCGGGGCCCAGGGCAGCAGCCCGAACAGGTTGTAAAGCGAGGATTTGTCGGGGGCCGACAGGTCGTTCAGCCAGCCGAAGAAAGGGGCATGGCGCAGCTCGAGGGTGACGAAGATCACCTTGTAAAGCGAAAAGAAGATCGGGATCTGGATCAGGATCGGCAGGCACCCCGCCGCCGGGTTGACCTTCTTGTCCTTGTAGAGCTGCATCATCTCCTTTTGCATCCGGGCCTTGTCATCGCCCACGCGTTCCTTCATCGCCTCGATCTCGGGCTGAAGTTCCTTCATCCGCGCCATCGAGACGTAGGATTTGTAGGCCAGCGGAAGGACGATTGCCTTCAGCACCAGGGTCAGGGCGATGATTGCCAGCCCCATGTTGCCGATCAGCCGGTTCAGCCAGTGCAGCACCGCGAAAATCGGCTTGGTCAGAAAGAAGAACCAGCCCCAGTCGATCGAATCGATGAAGCCGGGGATGCCCTCTTCGTTCTGGTAGCGGCGGATGGTTTCCCATTCCTTCGCCCCCGCGAACAGCCGCGAGGTGCTGGTGGCCGTGGCGCCGGGCGCTACCACGAGCACCGGCTGGCGAATTTCGGTCTGGTAGATGTCGGCGCCGGCCACGTATTTGGTGACGCTGGTGAAGGGCTGGCCCTGGGTCGGGATCAGGGTGGTCATCCAGTAGTGGCCGGTAAAACCGATCCAGCCGTCGGTGGTGGCACTCACTACTTCGGCTTGGCTGGCCTCGCGCTCGACCAGCGGCAGGTCGGCCACGTTCTTGTATTTGGTCTCGGTCAGGGTGCCGTCGGCGCGCCCGACCACGCCTTCGTGCAGCACGAAGAAATTCTGCAGATCGGTCGGTTTGCCGTGATGGGCGATGATGCCGTAGGGGGCCAGCCGCGCCTCGCCGGCCCCGGTGTTTTCAACCGATTCGGTCACCGTGAACATGAAGCGATCATCGACCGCAATCTGGCGGCTGAAGATCAGCCCCTTGCCATTGTCCCAGCGCAGGGTCACCGGCTGGCCGGTGGTCAGGGTCGCGCCTGCCTCCAGAGCCCATTCGGTATTGGCTCCGGGCACGTCGTCGAACGTCAGATCGCCGCCGGGGGCCCAGCCGTAAAGAGCATAATAGGCGTTCGGCTGACCCACGGGCGACAACAGGCGCACGATCGGCGAGTCGGCGGCAAGCGTTTCGCGATAGCCTTTCAGCGACAAATCGTCGATCCGCCCGCCCAGCAACGAGATCGAGCCTTGCAGCTCGGGCGTGTCTATCGTCAGGCGCGGCGCTTGAGGCACCGCGGCGGCGGCTTCCGTTGCCGCTGCCAGCGCGTCGGCTTCGGGGGGCGCCACCGCCTCGGGGGCTTCTATTGCTGCCGGAGCTGTGGGATCGACCACCGGATCTTGCGGCGGGAACAGCACGAACCACACCAGAATCACCAGAAAACTGAGGGCCGTTGCAAGGATGAGGTTCTTGTTCTGATCGTCCATCGGGACCGCCGCCGTTCCTGTTCAGGGTTTGGCGTGGTTCAACGGTAAGGGGCACGAAAGGTCAAGCAGTTTTCCCGGCTTTGGCCGGTTCAGTTGGCTTTGGACGGGGGGAATCGGTGTTTGTGCAACTTCGGCCCGAGACCTTGGCGGTCCAGCCAGAAGATGTTCGGGAAAGGCGGTGCCATCGCTTGGTGCGGGACCTTTGTTCCGGCAAGCCGTCTTGCCATCCTCACTGCACCCTTTGGCCGATCCTTGGGGGGATGCCAAGCCGCGCAGTGCGCCGGGTGATCCAGTCGCAGGTGGCCTCATAGGGCATTGGGCGACCGATGCCGAAGCCCTGCACATGGCGGCAGCCGAGTTGCGCCAGCATGGCGTGCTCGCCCGGAGTTTCCACGCCTTCCGCCAGGGTCTCTAACCCCAGCTGCTCGGCCAGCGACAGGATCGCCGAGACCATTTTCTGCTGCTCGCGATCTTCATCGACCCGGGTCACAAAACTGCGGTCGATCTTCAGCCGCCGCACGGTAAAGCGCCGGATATTGGTGATCGAGGCATGACCGGTGCCGAAATCATCAAGGTCGATGCCACAGCCCAACCTGGCCAGCGCCGCGATGTTGTGCACAATCACGTCGTTGTCAGTTTCGGCTACCACGGTTTCCAGAATTTCCACCGACAGCCGGTCGGGGGTCAGATCGAAGCGGTCGAGCTCCCATTTCAGCTTGTCGGCCAGCCGCGGGTTGCGCAATTCGGCGGCCGAGAAATTGACCCCCACGGTGGGCACCTTGAGTCCGGCCTTGTCCCACCGCACCAGCGCCGTCAGAGCACCGTAAAGCATCACCTCGCCCAACCGTTCAGACAACCCGGCCTGTTCGATGGCGGGCAGAAATTCGGCGGGCGAGACCAGACCACGTTCGGGATGGTGCCAGCGCGCCAGCGCTTCGAAACCGGAAATCGCGCCAGTATCGGTCGAGACCTGCGGCTGGAAATGTGGCCTGATCTCGCCCTCGTCCAGCGCCTTTTCCAGCACCGCGCGGAAGGCGTCGCGGTCGGCATGTTTGCGGGCCATGTCGGGGGCGAAGGCGCGAATGGCACCGGGGCCGTTGCGCAAGGCCTCGTCGGCGGCAATCTGTGCGGCATCGAGCAGGGCGCGCCCCGAGGGAGCAGGGGCGCGCGCGCCCAGACAGAAGCCGACCGAGCAGGTGACATAAAGCCGGGCCGCGTCGATGCTGATCGGGGGGGCCACCGCCGCTTGCAGTCGGGCCGCCAGCTGCACCAGGGTTTCCAGATCAAGCCGCCGCTGCGCCGCCAGCGCCAAGGCAAACCCGCCGCCTTCCAGCCGCGCCACGGTGTCGCCTTCGCGCAAGGCGGCGCAGATCCGCTCGGCGCTGCGCGCCAGCACTTCGGTCTGGGCTGCGCGGCCGTGGCGATCGAGCAATACGGCGGCATCGTCGAACTGCACCACCAGGCAAGCGGTGGTCTGGCCGGTGATCGCGCTGTCACGCAGCACGCCATCGAGCGCCGAGATGATCTGCGGCCTGAGCGCCAGCCCGCTCAGCCCGTCGGCCAGCGGCCCGGGGTCGGCATCGCGAAACCGGAACGCCCCGGCAATGGCAAAAGCCAGCGGCAGGCCAAGCGCCACCAGTATCAGCACCTGTTCGCCCCCGAACCAGAATGCCGCCAACGTGACGGCCGGCACGAACACCATCAACTCGGGCCGTCGCATCTGCGCGGCCAGCCGATTGAACCGGTCTGAAACCCGCGTTCCGATCCAATGCTGCATGGTTCCCGCCTCGCCTAGCCCAGGGATATGCCTGTCCACCGCGCCGAGATTAGGGGCCGAGGCTGACCTCTTCGTTAATTTTCGCCCCCCAGTTGCATCGCATTTTCTGCAATTGTTCTCAATTCCGTCGCCAGACTGGCAAAGTCGAAAAGCTGCGGGTCGAGCAGATGCGAAGGCCGCACATTCATCAGGGCGCGGAACATCACCTGCCGCCGCCCGGGGTTGCGCGTCTCCCAGCCATCCAGCAGCGCCTTGATCTGGCGGCGCTGCAAGCCGTCCTGCGAGCTGCAGAGATCGCAGGGAATAATGGGGTAATTCATTGTCTTGGCAAATTTTTCGCAGTCGGATTCGGCCACCAGAGCCAGCGGTCGGTAAAGGAAAAGATCGCCCTCTTCGTTGACCAGCTTGGGCGGCATGGTGGCCAGCCGCCCGCCGTGAAACAGGTTCATGAAGAAGGTTTCCAGAATGTCGTCGCGGTGATGCCCCAGCACCACGGCATTGCACCCTTCCTCGCGCGCGATGCGGTAAAGATTACCGCGCCGCAGCCGCGAGCACAGGCTGCACATGGTGCCGCCGGGCGCAATCTTGGCGGTCACCACCGAATAGGTGTCCTGATACTCGATTCGGTGCGCCACCCCCATCCGGGTCAGAAACGCGGGCAGGACGGTGGCGGGAAAGCCGGGCTGGCCCTGATCGAGGTTGCAGGCCAGCAGATCGACCGGCAGCAGGCCGCGCCACTTGAGTTCGTGCAGCACGGCGAGCAAGGTGTAGCTGTCCTTGCCGCCCGACAGGCACACCAGCCAGCGGGCGCCGGGCTGGATCATTGCGTATTTCTCGATTGCCTCGCGCACCTCGCGCACCAGACGCTTGCGCAGCTTTCGAAACGACAGCGAGTGGGGCGCACCGTGAAACAGCGGGTGAATTTCGTCAGGGGGCTCGGGCAGATCGGAATCGTCGGGCATTTGTCCCCTCGCCGTGGCTTTGCCGTTGCCATAGCGGCAGGGCTTTGTCATCGTCAAGCCGACGCGGGTGCGGCGGGGCCGGAAATGGCCGGTCCGGCTGAAGATCGCACGGTTTGGCGGCCAGGCGCGGACAGGTCAGCCGCGGTCAGCCCTTTGAAAGATGATCGTCATGCTCGGGGTCGGCACCCGGCACCGGGTCGTAGCCATGCCCGCCCCAGGGATGACAGCGGCAGATGCGGTGCGCCGCCAGATAACCGCCCTTCAGTGCTCCGTGGCGCTCGAGCGCTTCGAGCGCGTAGGCGCTGCAGGTGGGCTGAAACCGGCAACCATGGCCCAGCCAGGGGCTGAGCAGCAGACGGTAAGCCCGCACCGGCAACGCCAGAACCTGCGCCAGCGGAGTCATCGCGGTCGCCGTTCGGTGTGAATCTGGCGCAGGGCCGATGCGAGATCGCCCAGAAGGGCGGCAAAATTGCGGTCGATTGTGACCCCGGGCCGCGCCACCAGCACATAATCCCAGCCCGCCCGCGCCAAGCGTGGCAGCACCGTGCGCGCCACTTCGCGCAGCCGACGCTTGGCGCGGTTGCGCGCCACCGCGTTGCCGATCTTCTTGGAGCAGGTGAATCCGACCCGCAGCGCCGGGCTGGCATCATGGCGCGCCCGCGCCTGCAACAGAAACCCCGGCATCCCTTGCCGAAGACCCGAGGCGGCGCGCAGAAAGTCGGCGCGGTGGCGCAGGATTTCCGGGCGCAGCACGGGCGGGCATGGCAAAACAGCCGCTGGCAAAGAAACCTCGGCGGAGACGCCCGTTTCCGATGCTTGCGGCGGTATCATGTCATCAAGCCCATCTGAGCTGGGCGCGAACCTCAGGCCGAGAGTTTCTTGCGCCCCTTGGCGCGACGCGCGGCAAGCACCAGGCGACCGCCTTTGGTGGCCATCCGGGCGCGGAACCCGTGGCGGCGGGCGCGAACCAGGTTCGAGGGTTGAAAAGTGCGCTTCATCGCGGGTCTCCATCAACGTCGGCACCGTCGAACTGGATTCCCCGGCCGGTGCCACTTCAATTGAACCCGTCCTTTACGGGGGCGTTGGCGCAGTGTCAATTCGCCCCGCATCCGTTGTTGCAACAATTCGCTGCCCGCGCGGGCGTGATACGCGCCGCGGCCCGGGCGAATGTTTCAATCCCGCGGGCTTTCTCGGGGTTCACCCGATGCCGTGTTCACCCCCTATCAAGGCCGCGTGATCACCCTATCGCGCGGCCGGGGTTATCGGTCATACTGATGCGACCCAGACAGGAGACTACGGTGACCGACTTGACCAAAGCCCCGCCACAGCCAGGGCCAGGAGCGGGAGTGGGGCGCAAACTGCCGTTCTTGCTGATCATCGCGACGGCGGCGCTTGGCACCTTCGTGCTGCGCGATGAGCTGAGCTTTGCTGCGCTGGCCGAGAACCGCAACGCGCTGCTGGCGCTGCGCGACGCCCATTATGGGGCGGCGGCCTTGGGCTTTGTCGCGGCCTATGCCCTGATCGTGGGCTTCAGCCTGCCGGGGGCGACGGTGGCCACCCTGACCGGGGGATTTTTGTTCGGGCTGTTCCCCGGGGCGCTTTACAACGTCACCGCGGCCACGGCCGGGGCGATTGCGATCTTTCTGGCGGCGCGCTCGGGGTTTGGTGCCCGCTTTGCCGACCGCCTTGACGCCCGGGGCGGCACTGTGGCGCACCTGCATGCGGCCTTGCGCGACAACGAATGGTCGGTGCTGTTCCTGATGCGGTTGGTGCCGGTGGTGCCGTTCTTTCTGGCCAACCTGATTCCCGCCTTCATCGGGGTGCGCCTGCACCGCTTTGTCATCACCACCTTCCTTGGCATCATTCCGGGCGGGCTGGTCTATACCTCGGTTGGCGCGGGCTTGGGCGAGGTGTTCGCTCGGAGCGAGACCCCCGATCTCGGCATCATCTTTGCCCCGCAAGTTCTGGGGCCGATTCTCGGTCTTGCCGCCCTGTCGGCTTTGCCGATCATGCTCAAGGCGTTGCACAGAAAAGACATCCGATGACATCTATTGAAACAGATATTTGCATCATCGGTGCCGGATCGGGCGGCCTGCCGATTGCTGCGGCGGCGGCCCAGATGGGCGCACGGGTGGTGCTGGTCGAGGGTGGCGAGATGGGCGGCGACTGCCTGAACGCGGGCTGCGTGCCCTCGAAGGCACTGATTGCCGCCGCCAAACACGCCCATGCCATGACCACCGGCGCGCCGTTCGGGATTGCGCCGGTCGTGCCAGAGGTCGATTTCGGCGCGGTCAAGGATCATGTGGCGCGGGTGATCTCCACCATTGCCCCGCTCGACAGCCAGCAGCGCTTCGAGGCCCTTGGGGTGCGGGTAATCCGGGCTTACGGCAAGTTCATCTCGCCCACCGCGCTGGAGGCGGGCGGTTTTACCATCCGGGCGCGGCGCTTTGTGGTGGCCACCGGCTCGCGTCCGTTTGTGCCGCCGATACCGGGCGTGGAGACGGTTCCGTATCTTACCAACGAGACCATCTTTGCGCAGCGCGAGCGGCCGGAGCATCTGATCGTGATCGGCGGCGGGCCGATCGGGATCGAGATGGCGCAGGCACATCGCCGTCTCGGCTCGGCGGTGACGGTGATCGAGGGTGTCAAGGCCCTCGGGCGGGACGATCCCGAAATGGCGGCGGTGGTGCTGGATGCGCTGCGCGCGGAAGGGGTGGCGATCATCGAAGGCGCGCCAGTGGTACGGCTGGCGGGTGGCCCGGGTGCGATCGCGGTCGAGCTGGGTGACGGCAGGGTGGTGAACGGCAGCCATCTGCTGATGGCGGTCGGACGGGTGGTGGCGCTGGAGCGGTTGAATCTCCAAGCGGCGGGGGTGGCGTTCAGTCGGCGCGGGGTGACGGTCGGGGCCGATCTGCGCTCGAGCAACCGGCGGGTCTATGCCGTGGGCGATGCCGCGGGCGGGCTGCAATTCACCCATGTCGCGAGCTATCACGCCGGGGTGGTGGTACGCTCGATGCTGGTTGGCCTGCCGTCGAAGGCGGTCACCCGCCATATTCCCTGGGTCACCTACAGCGACCCCGAACTGGCGCAGGTGGGCCTGACCGAGGCCGAGGCGCGGGCGGCCCATGGCGCGGCGCTGACGGTGCTGCGCCACGAATTTGCCCACAACGACCGCGCCCAGGCCGAGGGTGCGACCCGCGGCCTGATCAAGGTGATGGTGGTGCGCGGCCGCCCGGTTGGCGTCAGCATGGCCGGGGTCCAGGCGGGCGAGTTGATCGGGCTTTGGGCGCTGGTGATTGCGGCGCGGCTGAAGATCGGAAGCATCGCCGGGATGGTGCTGCCCTACCCGACGCTGGGTGAAGTGTCGAAACGTGCCGCAGGAGCCTATTTTTCACCGAAACTTTTTGCTAGCCCTGTAGTCAAGTGGGTGGTGAGGCTGGTGCAGCGGCTGTTGCCGTAAGGTGATCCGGGGCAGGCCGGGGGGGGCTGGCTGCCCCCCGGGCCCCCCGCGGATACTTGGGCCAATGAGAAAGGGCAGCAAGTGGGAGGCCGGTTTCTGAATACGCTGTCGGGGCGGTTCCTGCTGTTGACTGTGGCCTTCGTGATGCTGGCCGAGGTGCTGATCCTTGTGCCCTCGATTGCCCGGTTCCGGGCCGATTATCTGTCGCTGCGGCTGGAAAAGGCGCAGATCGCCTCGCTGGCGTTGCTGACCAATGACGGCATGATCACACCGGAGCTGGAGCGCGAGTTGCTGGCCAATGCCGGGGTGTTCAACGTGGTGCTGCGGCGCGACGCGGTGCGTCAGCTGATGCTGTCATCGCCGATCCCCGATGCGATCTATGCCACCTATGATCTGCGCTCGGCCGGGCCATGGGAACTGATCCGCGATGCGACGGCGGGGTTGCTCGATCCGACCGACCGGGTGGTGCGGGTGATCGGCAACCCGGTACAGCAGGCCGGCCTGCTGATCGAAATCACGCTGCGCACCGCCCCGCTGCGGCGGGCGATGCTGGCCTATGGTGCACGGATTCTGGCGCTGTCGGTGTTGATCTCGGCGGTGACGGCCTTGCTGCTGTTCATGGCGGTGCAGCGGCTGATGGTGCTGCCGATCCGCCGGGTGGTGCGTCACATGCAGGTCTATGCCGAAGCCCCCGAGGACGTGCGCCGGGTGATCGCGCCAACCGCGCGGGTGGCGGAACTGCGCGCCGCCGAAGATGCGCTGCAATCGCTGCAGACCGAGTTGACCGGGGCCCTGCGCCAGAAGGAGCGGCTGGCGCAACTCGGGGGGGCGGTGGCCAAGATCAGCCATGATCTGCGCAATATCCTGACCACGGCGCAGCTTTTTGCCGACCGCATCGGCGATAGTGCCGATCCGGCGGTGGCGCGCGCGGCCCCGAAGCTGGTGGGGTCGATCAGCCGGGCGGTTTCGTTATGCGAGACCACCCTGGCGTTCGGGCGGGCCGAGGAAAGGCCACCGCAACTGGCGCGTCTGGCGTTGCGCAAGCTGGTCTGCGAGGTGGCCGAGGGCGAGGGGTTGAGTGCCACCAGCCACCCGGCCTGCGTGATTGACGTAGCACCGGGCCTGATGATCCGGGCCGATGCCGAGCAACTCAACCGGGTGCTGGCCAACCTGGTGCGCAATGCCCGCCAAGCGCTGGATGCGATGGCGGATGTGGCAGACCGCGCCGCCACGGTCGAAATCTCGGCGGGCGAGGATGACGCAGAGTGGTGGATCATGGTGGGCGACACCGGGCCCGGCCTGCCCGCCAAGGCACGCGAGCACCTTTTCACCGCCTTTCAGGGCGGGGTGCGCAAGGGCGGGACCGGGCTGGGGCTGGCGATCGCCGCCGAACTGGTGCTGGGCCATGGTGGCCGGCTCGAACTGATCCGGTCGGATGCCGAGGGCACCGAATTCATGATCCGTCTTCCCAAGGGGCCGGGGTTGGCGGATGCGCCCTGACGCGGGGGCGGCGATGGTGCGCGAATTCTGCGAATTCGGCCTTGCAAACCCCGGTGGCGGTCGCTAAATCCCGCCACCAGTGCACCCGTAGCTCAGCTGGATAGAGCATCAGACTACGAATCTGAGGGCCGGGCGTTCGAATCGCTCCGGGTGCACCAATAAATGTAAGGGCTCAGGCGGTGATGCCGGAGCCCGTCGGTTTTCGTGGCTACCACCGGGCCATATCCGGGCTGCCACCGCGCACGTCGTGCCCCAAGGTCGATGAACTGCTGCCTTGGCACTGGAACCGATAGCGGTCAGGCCGGATGGTTACCTTTGGCGGGAAATAGCTCTTGTCGCCGCACCATGCCGTCATTCCGGAATACGCCGACCGATACACGGCATATTTTCCGCCTTGGGTATCGCACTGGCAACGCTGAACTTTGCCGAAAGATACATGATTGTGATCATGTGACGCCCGCCCATCGGCTATCGGTTCCAAGATCAGCGCAAACGTCGGAAACGCGACAGGGTGGCGTCCGGGCTAGTGACGAAGGTTCAGGAGGGGATCGTCTGGCGACGTTGGTTTTGGGGAGAACCGCCCCGAGTATGAGGCCAGAGATCCGAATGAACGCGAAGCGCGGGCGGGGGCCGGTATCTTGCTGGTCTTCGGCCTCTTTGCCTTCGCGAACGCTTCCTGAAAGGTGATTTTCCTGTTGACCCCTATCGCCATTCTGGCCTTCGGGCTGGCTTTCTTGCTGTGCGTCGTGGGCAACCCACACTTTGCGCGCAGCTTGTGTTGGGCGGCATCATGGTGCGCACGCAGATGCAGGAATACCGCGGCGCGACGCAAGAGCGGTTTGAAGGACCGCAGCTTGTCGCATTACCGTCGCCCCGAATGCCGGGGCCCGAATGCCGGGGCCCGAATGCCGGGGCCCGAATGCCGGGGCCCGAATGCCGGGGCCCGAATGCCGGGGATTGCGGCGCAGAATGGTGCGGGCACAAGGGATTGCACTGTCCCGGCATTCGCCACAGGCATCTGGCATGATAAGCTGTGAAAGCTGCGCAACAGCTGCAGCTGATCCGGTCTCTTTCAACACCGCGGGAGGATGCCGGTCTGCGAAAGGCCGAAGATGACCAACCCGACTGACCCGGACCTGCCACTGCTGGTTGCCGCCGCCGCACCGCTTGAGGCGGCGAAGGCGCCGAGGCGGTTTCGCAGGCGCTATCTTCTGGTGCTGCTGATCCCGGTCTTCATGTTCTCGGGTGCGGTGATGGGGATGTATTTCCAGCCAGCCGCCCTGCGCGGTTTCTACGCGCTGACCGGCCTCACGCCGGGTGCCGGATCGACAGCCCCCATTGCCTTGCCGCCCAAGATCGAACTGCCCAAGGACATGGCGGACACCATGCGCCCGACTGACGTGCTGGGCCTGGCGCTGCTTATGCCGAAGGGCGACATCTCGACCGTTGCGGCGCCTTACGGGGTTGGCGATGCGCGCGTGGCCGAGATTCTGGTGGCCGAAGGCGACCGGGTGGAAAAGGGCGCTTCGGTCGCGCAGTTGGACAACCTCGACGTTCTGCAAAGCGCGGTGTTGCAGGCCGAGGCCAATCTGTCCGTGCGCGAGGCGACGCTGGCCGCGACGCGGTCCTCCGTGCAAAGCAGCCGGGACGAAGCGCAGGCGCTGCTTGAACAGACCCGCTCGGCCGCCGAGGAGGCCCGGTTGCAGCGCGCCCGCACACAAGACCTGTTTGATCGCGCGGTGACCACCCAGGCCACCTTGGACGCTGCCCGCGCCGCCGAACAGCAGGCCCTTGCGGCGGTGGCCAAGGCCGAGGCGACGCTGGCCCGTTTCTCCAGTGTGGCGCTGGCAGATCAGCCCGATGAGCGGGTGGCCGCGCGCAATGCCGATGCCGCACGCGCCGATCTGGAACGCGCCCGGCGTGATGTGATGCGCGCCATGGTCCGGGTGCCGATTTCCGGCACGGTTCTGGATATCACAGTGACCCCCGGAGCGCGCCCGCCCGCTGATGGCATCATGCAGATCGGCGATACCTCGGCCATGATGGCCGAGGTGGAAATCTGGCAGGACCGCATTTCGTTGGTCGCCGTCGGGCAACCGGTGGAACTGGCGGCACCGGCGCTTGGGATCACGTTTCAGGGACGGGTGCAGTCCATCGGCCTGACGGTCGGGCGGCAGGGGTTGCTGTCGGATGACTCGGCGGCAAATACCGATGCCCGCATGGTGCGGGTGATGGTGGCGCTGGATGCTGCATCCTCACCGCTTGCCGCTGGCTTTACCAACCTTGAGGTGGTCGCCCGCATCGATACGCAGGCCGCTCCATGAGCCGATTGCTACAGGCCCTGTTCGGCAGCTTGCCGATCGGCTGGCTAAAACTGACCCACAGCCGGACGCGGTTCGCCGCCGCTCTGGCCGGAGTGGCCTTTGCCAATGTGCTGGTCTTCGTGCAACTGGGCATCATGAATTCAATGGCGACGGCTACGCTGAAGCCCTACGGCTTCTTTCAGGCCGACATCATGATTTCCGCCGCCGATGCCAATGCCATGGCCGAAGGCGGCAACGTGGCGCGGCAATGGATGCTGCAGGCGATGGCGCATCCCGATGTGACCGCCGGCATGGGGCTTTTCACCGCCAATGTCAGCTGGCAGCGCGAGACCAACGCGGTCGGCCTGACCACCTTCGGCATCGACACCACCCAACCGGATTTTCTGACGCCCGACATCGCCGCCGAGCTGGCCCCGCTGCAATTGCAGATGTCTGGCCTGCTTGATCGGTTGGCGCGCGGATTGCCCAGGGTTGTGTGGCCGACAGCTAAGTTGCTCCTGCCGCAACGGCCAGCGCACAGGGCCAGAGCTTCCCGGATTATCTCAAGGGTGTGCTGCTGGCCGAGCGGGACTTCCGCCGACTGTACGCCACCACCAGCGGGCACACCCCGAAACCACCCATCGCGCGGGTGTCGCGGGCGGGCATCGTGATCAGCGGGGCTGCGACAGGCGGCATCCAGAATCTGGCGTTGGCTTCATGGATCGTCTCCATTGTAGCGAGCCACTCGGCGCTACGCGCGACGCTTTCCCCGGCGCGGCAGAGTTTGACCGGCTGCTGCCACAGCTTTGAAAGCCGAGACGACGGCATCCGATTCAAGGCGAGCCCAGCCGCCGCAACCCGAAAAAGAGGGCGACAAACCATTCCTTGACCCCAGTACGGTACGAATACCTTAGTAATACCAACGGCCCTTTCAGCTGACTTCTGCCCAGGATCGTGATGTTATGGATGAGATGGTCTCTGGATCGGTGGCGAAGAAGTTCCAAGCCTTGCAGCAGGCGTCGACGATTTCGTTCTAGGTGTTGAACACGGTGATCGCGAGTTTGTTGGCGCGCAGGTAGGCCCAGACGTTTTCGACGGGGTTCAACTCGGGACTGTAGGGCGGCAAGGTCAGCAGGGAGAGGTTGTCGGGGACGGCGAGGCCGGTTGATCCGTGCCAACCCGAGCC
>Ga0172368_10000887_pt1 | contig 41905 bp, 35 predicted proteins | sample Lak11m_FD_114540 | JGI IMG/M metagenome (GOLD analysis project Ga0172368, IMG submission 114540) | Freshwater microbial communities from Kabuno Bay, South-Kivu, Congo - kab_022012_11m | ecosystem: Environmental > Aquatic > Freshwater > Lake | place: Democratic Republic of the Congo: South-Kivu... | reverse complement strand
TTTCGCTTAGTTCGACTGCGCTCACTACAAGTCACTCAATATGACAAAACACGTTTTACTTAACACTAGTTAATTATAGCAGATGCTATAAAAATAAAGACGACGAAGCGGATGCTTCGCCGAACAGTAATGATATAAAAAAAACGGTGAAGCATAAGCCTCACCGTTTATAAATTTGTTATTTACAAGTTTAAATAATTAGGCACTGCAATCGCAAAAACTCTGACCTATCAGATACCAGGTGGAGTCAATGCAGGTAAAGTACAAGTCGAGTTTAAAATATTCACCTTTAATAATGTTTACTTTTATAAACTTTGTATAATTTAAATTGTCGGGCAGAATAAGTTTTTTAATGCCATTTGTTGGAACATCATAATAAGATTGCAAATCTCCTTTGGCAATTTCATAATAATAGAAGCCATCTTTTTCGTCGGGATATCCTGCACAAAATTCTCCTTTAGGTTGTCTGTTAAAGATGTTTTTTATTTCAACATCTTTTATTAAATCCATATTCTCCACATTGTCATTTTTGGTTGCAATGCAAAACGTTCCCGGATTAGTGTAAACATACACTCCTAAGGTCTTGTGAACATAACTGTCAAGATTTTTATTTTCTTTTACGGATTTGATAAATGTTTGTAAAAAGTTTACAAAAGCAATCGAATCCTGGGTGACTTTTGCAATAGAATCCTGGGTTGCTTTTTCTTCGGGTGTTAATTGCTTCTGACCCGGACCACATGCAACAAATACCATCAGCATTGAGATTAATAATACACTTAATGTTTTTTTCATTGTTTTTAAAGTTTAAATTTATTACGCAGTTTTAAGTTGTATGTCATTCTGAACGTAGTGAAGAATCTATGTTTATGTAAATGAGATATTTCGCTTAGTTCGACTGCGCTCACTACAAGCCACTCAATAGGGCAAAATGCATTTAACATAACAATATTTAAGTTAATGTTTATTGCTTATTACTTTGACAGTTCTATGTATTTCATGTCACATTCGCTGAAATTGGTATAGGCATTCATGGCATTACCATCATTCTGGATAACAATTTTATTATCCATAAATTGTCCACTTATATTGTTTTTGGGGTCAGATCCATGAAGTCCAATAAAATCGAAATACACCTCTTCACCGCTTTTGGTCACATCTAACTGTCCTTCTTGTTCCTTTTTGCTGGTTTTAATTTTATAATGATAGGCATTGTTCACAAAAGAAATGGTTATATCCATCGGGCAAGCTGCATCATTTGTTTTATAGACACCAGAATATCCTAGCGTATCTTTAGTAACTGTTTGATCGGCGGGTGCATCAGTTTTGGTTTGTCCGCATGCTGCCATTATAAGCACAATTATAAAAAGAGAAATTGTTTTCATGTCAATAAATTTATTTTTTTTCATTTTAGGTAGGTTATAAATAGTTTAAAAAGGCATTTAAAAAGAGCTTTAAAAGTAATGTAAAATAATTCACTAAAAAACAAAAACTGAGAGTTTTTGAAATTTTATAATGCGGCTTCTGTAAAGATATACGAAAGTATACTTAACATCTTTAAAAGAATGTTAAAACAAAAAACATATATAGATAAATGTATATGAAATAGGGTTTTTTTGACGAATTTTTTCTTATGTCTTATAAAAAATGGATTTCCTTTATATAAATTATTTAATAATTACAATAGGAAAATCCTGACCAAAGCCATAAGTTACTTTGTATTGCTCTGAAGCCTAGTATTGCTTAGATAACAGAGAGAGAACTGAAAAAACAATTCTTAATTGATACCTCGAGTTTCTGCTTTGTGATAATTCATTGGTTAGTAGGCACCTGCATCATTCAGAGAACGATCATAATCACACAATCACTAGAAAAGCATACTGTAAGTTGTTTTACTAATTACAAGCATTAAAATTAGAGTTATTTATGTGATTTTCAAATTATTAATTACATTCTGCCTGGCACAGCCAAAATGGGAATATTTGTACAATAAAGTATCTTTTGAGTTGTATTTCCCAAAACAAATTTTTTAAAAATATTTCTTTTATGTGTGCCCATTACAATAAAATCTGCTTTAAATTCTGAGGCAACTTTCATTATCACTTTTTCGAGTTTACCTTCTTTAACAAGAATTTTATCAGATTCATTACCAAATTGCGTTTTGATTCTACCAAGAAAACTCTCAGCTTTATAGTGAATGTCGGTTTCGTCTTCAAGAATTTTCCATAGGCCCATGGCTCTAAAACCAGTATTCGTACTTCTTCCTGAATCGGAGTAAAAGACGGAGTCAGAAATTACATGAAGCAAAATCACATTTGCATTAAGTTGTGAAGCTAAATCGAATCCATTCTCAGCCACTTTCAAAGCTGATGAGTCAAAGTCTAAAGCTATAATTATATTTTTGAAATTTGAATTTTCCATATATATTAGAATTGGGTGTTGTTTAATTTCTTATCACAAATATAACTTACTGATATTAAGCCATTATGAAATTTTTGTTATGAATAATTAAATTAATAAGACCTTTAATTTATCTCATTTCAAATTTGTATCCCACACCTTTTATAGTTTTAATATTTTCAATTCCAGTCTTTTCCCTAAGGACACGGACGTGAACATCAATGGTTCGTTGACCTAAGTAAACATTGCCTCCCCAAATTTTTGAAAAAATTTCATCTCTGGTATAAACCCTGTTAGGTTTTGAAGCTAAAAGCCAAAGTATTTCGAACTCTTTAAGAGGGAGAAAAATTTTTTTCTTGTTAATTAACACTTCAAATTTTTCACGATCAATGGTTATTCCTGTAAAAATAATTCTTGTGTTTTTGTTATTTGATTCTGAAGAAGGTCTTTTAAGGAGTGCTTTCACTCTTGCAATAAACACTTTAGGGTTAATAGGTTTAAGAATATAATCATCACCACCAGCATTAAAACCTGCTATTTGAGAATAATCCTCTCCTCTTGCGGTTAAAAAAGCGATTTTAGTATTTGCAAGTGATTTCTCCTGACGCAGGTATTGGCATACTTCTATGCCATCCATATCGGGCATCATCACATCAAGGATAATAAGATCAGGTTTGCATTCTATGGCTATTTTAAGGGCATCGGTACCACTTGATGCTTTTTCAACAGTATATCCTTCTTTCATAAGGTTGTAGCCTAAAAACTCGAGGATATCCTCACTGTCGTCAACAAGTAAAATAACTGGTATGCTCATATTTACTTAAATGAAATGATAATTAGATTTCCTTTTTATTTTTACCTTTATGCTTAAGTACTTTAGCTTCTATATAAAAAATAATTTCTTCTGCAATATTTTTTGTTTGATCTCCCACACGCTCTAATCGTCTGATTACAGATAATATATTGAGATGGTTTTTTATCTGGTCTTCACTTTTGCCACAAATCATATTGCTTATGGTATTGTTGGCTTTCAGATTTATCTCATCGAGAAATTCATCTTTTTTAAACACTGTGCGTGCTAATTTGGGGTCCTCATTAATAAAAGACTCAAGAGTGTCATTAAGCAGACTGATACTGGCTTTAAACATCTCAAGCACTTGTGATTTTTCAAAAAGTTCTTTTTCGAAAGGATTTTCGGCATCTTTTACCAAAAGCGCTATACCTTGTGCATAGTCGCCAATGCGCTCGAGATTATAATTAATTTTCAAAACGGCAAGTACAAATCTAAGGTCAACAGCCACAGGATTGTAGAGTGCCAAAATATTCTCGCAGTCAACATCAAGTTTAAGTTCAAAAGCGTTGACTCTTTTCTCATTGATATTTACATCTATGGCAAGGTCTTTATCAAATTCCACAAGTGCATCGTGCGACTTGGTAAGCTGATGAATTACCAAAGACCACATATCAACTGTGTCGGTTTTTAAAAGTTTCAATTCATTATCAAGGTGTGTCATAATTAGTATTTTATAAATTAATAAACATTTTAAAAAAGTATTTGTACATCAACCAAAGCGACCTGTAATATATTTTTGTGTTCTTTCATTTACAGGGTTCGTAAAAATTTGTTTTGTATCACCGAACTCAATAAGATCACCAATATAGAAAAAAGCTGTTTTACTGCTGATACGTGCAGCCTGCTGTATGTTGTGTGTAACAATAAGTATGGTAAAGTGGTTTTTAAGGTCGTACATCAACTCTTCAATTTTTGAAGAAGAAATGGGATCGAGTGCCGATGTGGGCTCATCCATAAGAAGAACAGACGGCTCAACAACCAGTGCACGTGCTATGCAAAGTCGTTGTTGCTGTCCTCCCGAAAGGTCCATGGCCGATTTTTTAAGTGCATCCTTAACTTCATCCCAAAGGGCTGCATATCTCAGTGCTTTTTCTACCTGAGTGCTTATGAATTTTTTATCGCGGACACCATTAATTCTTAACCCATAGGCTACATTTTCAAATACCGACATAGGGAAAGGATTTGGTTTCTGGAATACCATACCTATTTTTTTTCTTAATTCATCCACTTTGGTGCCTTTTGCGTAAATATCAATGTCCTCGACAATAGCTTTCCCTGTAATCCTGCATCCCTCAATTAGGTCATTCATCCTGTTGAATGTTCTTAGAAATGTTGATTTTCCGCATCCAGAAGGACCTATTAGTGCTGTTATAGTGCGGGGTTCAATTTCCATGTTTACATTTTTCAAGGCATGTACTTCCTTATAATAAACACTAAGATCCTGAGCTTCAATAATATAATTATTCATTTTAAAGTACTTTATATTTTTTATTAAAATATCTACGCAAGGCATTGGCCAGCAGATTCATAAGCAAAACAATTGTGATTAGCACCAGTGCCGTGCCATAAGCAATGGGGCGGGCTTCTTCTATGTTGGTGCCACTGGTTGTTATTACATAAAGATGATAGGGAAGCGCCATGACCTGATCTGTGAGATGTGATGGTAATTTGGGCAGAAAGTAAGCGGCCACAGTAAAAAGAATAGGCGCCGTTTCGCCTGATACCCTGCCAATAGACAAAACCAATCCTGTCAGAATATTGGGTAAAGCAACTGGCAGAACCACTTTGCGTGTAGTCTGCCACTTTGATGCCCCAAGCGCAAGACTTGCATGCCTGAAATCGTTATTAACAGCCCTCAGCGATTCTTCGGTAGTGCGTATTATTATTGGTAAAACCATTATGCCAAGCGTAAGCGACCCTGCAATAATAGAATCTCCAAAACCTAGTTTATTGACAAAAAGCGACATACCGAAAAGACCAAAAACGATTGATGGTATAGCCGCAAGATTGCCTGTCATAATACGAAAGAAGTTTTTGACGTATGGATTTTTAGCATATTCAATATTGTAAATACCTGCCAAAACACCGACAGGAAAAGCAAAGACCATGCTTCCGGTCACTAAACAAAGCGTACCAATGATGGCTGGGTATATGCCTCCTTTCATCATTCCGTCTTCCGGCATTTTTGTCAGAAAATCCCACGAAATGGCTGATATTCCTCTTATCACAATAAAAGCCAAAATAATAATAAGAATAAGGGCCACACTTAAACTTAAAAATCGAATAACCCAGAAAATCACTTCCTGAGAAAGGCGTTTTCTATTGCCGTTGTTTTTAATTTCTATCTTGTTCATGCGCTTGTTCTCCTGTATTTTAGGCTCTCTACAATAAGGTTTGTAATCAGTGTAATAATAAATAAAAGACAACCCAATGCAAAAAGAGACTTATAGTGCAAACCTCCCTGTGGGGCTTCGCCTAACTCAGCAGCAATGGTTGCCGTAAGTGTTCTTACGGGTTCAAGAAATCCTTTGGGCATAATAGCCGCATTACCTGTAACCATAAGCACTGCCATTGTCTCTCCAAATGCACGACCAACGCCTAAAATAACAGCAGCGGTAATACCTGGTAAAGAGAACGGCAAGACTACTTTTCTGATGGTTTGCCATTGTGTGGCTCCCAGCGCTAAACTGGCCTCTCGCATGGCATTGGGAGTAGTCCTTATGGCATCTTCCGAGACCGTAATTATTGTAGGCAGAATCATTATTGCAAGCAGAATACTTCCTGCCAAAGCGGTTTCACCTACCGGAAGGTTAAACACTTTCTGAATAAAAGGCACTATTACAACCAATCCAAAAAAACCATAAACAACGGATGGAATCCCTGCCAGTAATTCTATAACCGGCTTCAGGATATTTCTGACACGTTTATTTGCCAGTTCTGCCATATAAATGGCAGTTGCCAGACTCAGAGGCAAAGCCAGAAGTATGGCTCCAAGGCATACCCAAAGAGTTCCCATAATAAGTGGCAATGCGCCAATTTGAGCCACAGGTTCTGATGTCGGATACCATTCTTTCCCTAAAAGAAAACTTTTTGGTGTAATGCCATCAATATTTATATGTTTTCCTGAAAATTCCTTAGCTACATATTTTAAAGGCAGGTAAGCAATAATAGATGAATCTTCAGAAATAAGCTTGCTTATACATTGTGGCATATTTTCAAGGTCGGCTCCCATTTCTTCGTCAGAAAAATACTGACCAATGTCATTGATTGTAAACGTCATCACCGGCACATCTTTTCCACCGACCTGTGACCAGTTGGTAATGTTGCCATCAAACATCTCTTTTATTTGAAATGATGATAGCGTATTTACAGAATTTAAAGGACTTACCGCCACAATAAAATCCTTTTCAATGGGTTTATCTCCAAAAAGACTTCCTCCTTCTTTAAAAAGGAAAACAGTAATCAGAATAACAGCAATGCCTGTGACCGTAGAGCTTATAGCCAATACCGATTCAATGATTTTTTCCTTAAATAGCCTTATCTTTTTACTGTGTACGCTTTTCATTATTTATGCTTTGGGTTTTTATTTTTGAAGAGGAATATAGCCAATATCCGCAACTACTTTCTGTCCTGATGCAGTAAGAATCCAATCAATAAAAGGCTTTACATTTTTTTCAACTTTTGAAAGGTAATAGAAATAAAGAGGTCTTACAATCGGATAAGTTTTATTGGTAGCATTCTGCATTGTTGGCAAAACGTAAGTTTTTCCTTTATCGTAAGAAACAGAAATGTCCTTTACCTTGTCATTTACATAAGCCATACCCACATATCCAATAGCCCCTTTGGTTTGGCTAATTGATTGAATTATTGAGCCTGTTGCAGGCATCATAAGACATGAAGAGGCAAAATTCTTTTTGTTAAGCACATGATCTTTAAAAAATTCAAAGGTCCCAGAGCTTGATTCGCGTGAATAAGCTACAATTTTCATATCTTCACCACCTACCTGATTCCAGTTTGTGAATTTTCCAGTAAATATGCCTTCTATCTGTTCGCGGGTCAGTTGGCTTACTTTATTACCGGGGTTCACAATAACGGAAAGTGCATCATTAGCTACAATTACTTCTTTAAACGCTTTGCCTGCTTCCTGCAGTTTCAGCCTTTCATCCATCTTTATTTTACGCGAAGCTGTAGCAATGTCAGTTGTGCCATCTATCAGTGCTGCAATACCCACACCACTGCCGCCACCGGTTACTGTGATGCTGATATTAGTGTTGTTTTTCATATAGTTTTCTGCCCATTTCTGCGCCAGAGGAAGAAGCGTATCACTGCCTTTGATTTTTATAGTGGCCAAAGGAAGTGTGAATGCAAATGTGATTGATGTTAAAGCCACTAATATTAAAAACTTTTTCATGATTTCTTTTTTTATTTGTTTACTTTTTAAAATTTATATTGTACACGCAATGTGAGGACATTATCCTTGAGATCTTTTTCATATCCTTTCAGTGTTGTGGATTCATTCTTTACGAGGGCATAATAAGCTGTCAGTTTTACATGCTCATCCATATGATATACATAGCCGAACCCCCATGTAGTATATTTCATATCTGCTGCCGATAATTTGGTGCTTTTAGTGTTTTCACCATCTTTATAGGTTGATTTTACCGCTAGACCTTCAACTTTAGTATTTGGATCATACCAGTCGTATTTGACTACAATATCGTGTTTGGTGTGTGCAATGTTCTGAATAAAGTAGGCATTGAAACCATCAAATGGTCTGATATAAGTATCGGTAGTTGGGGCAGTGCCTGAACTGATACTTGACGATGATGAAGCACCTGCCGGTTGAGAACCAAATATATATTCAGCTCTTAATGTTGTCATACCACTGGGAAGGTCAATACTGAACTGTGCATCAGCGCCATAATACTGCCTCAATGCCTGCCTGTCCTTATTGGCATCGGCCGAATCCACCTTAAAACCCTCTGAACCATCACTCAAAGGTTTTAAACTATACAAGTACTTAGTCCCCTGATAAACACCACCCTCATAGTATGATGCACCAATACCCCATTTAATTCTTTCTTCCCATGCCGATTTAGAAAGGCTTATTTGTCCTATAAAATCTTTTTGCGAATCAAATTCAGGGTTGATGCCATTGCCACAAAAAAGGCCTGCATTTACTTTAATCCAGTTAAAACGTGATGTTTTTGGCGGGTTAAAAGTTATCATTGAGCCTAAGTCTCGTTCACCGGGGAAAAGTGTTTGTTCCCAACGGGCTCTTTCAGGCGACTCGCGTAAATGTGAAGAATAAGAAATTTCATGTCCGAAAGGGCGGTCAAAAACACCTGTTTTTATAGCTATACTATGAGACCAATTATCCGTAAACAAGGCATAGGCGTCTTTAAATGAAACACCTTTTTCTGTAACATCTATCTGTACTACATACTGCGAAAAAACATTGTCGTATTGGACTTTCAAACGACCTCTTCTTACAGAAAAACGTTTATCACTTGCTGCCGGGAAATTGCCACCTTCAAAAGACTTCATTCCTGCCAAATCAATATACTGGAACTGTCCTTGAAAATACCCTGTAAATTTCAGTTTTTTCAGCTTGTCAACATCACTTTGAATCAGAGAAGTGATATTTCCCAAACTGTCAACCGGCAAATACATAGTTTCCTGTGCTGTTACCGCTTTAAAGCTTAAAAGCACCATTCCTGTAAGAAACAGGTTTAAAAAATTTCTTTTTTTCTTCATAAACTTATTTTATTGGTTACACGGCAAAAATACTTAGCGTATGTTAAGCCATTATTAACATAAGTTTATGATTTCTATAATTTTATGTAAATTTAATATTAAGTTAATTCAACTATATTCTCAACCTTCGTGTGCTGATTGCGGGATTAACTGAGTTTAAAAAAAATTAACATTGGTAAATCAAGAATAAAAAATTAAGTATGCTACTTCATATTTGTTTGTCGGCATTCAATTATTTTTTTCAGCGTTTTATCAAGCCCATATTTGCTCCAGATAATCAGGTCATCTTTTATGGAAAGCGGATCCTGATTGTTTTTGATATACTTGTCAACAGATTTTACAATGGAATCGTCGAAATTATTTATTCTTAAAACAGAGTTGCCAGGAATACTGTATTCACCTTCATAAGAGTATATAAAGACAATGACTTTATCACCCTCTTTCAATCGGGATTCGTTAAAGCAATCCGAACTGAAATATGCTTCTCCATTATACTCATGGCCTGTTGTATCTTTGGAGCATTCACCGGGAGCCTTTTTGAATTTCACTTCATTAATTTTAACAACACCAGTCTGTGGTGTGTAAAGGGTAATGGTTTTATCGTGACTTTTAAAAGGCCCCGAAGGTTTGTTAAGCCTGGTTATTGTCCCTGTAAATACAAGAGAATACTCATCGCCGCACAACCCTATAAATGGCCCCCCTGATGGCCACCAATAAGTATAGTTGACTTTAAGTGTGTCTGTATTATTGCTCAGTGTATCCTTATTGGAGGCAGACAGCTTCATCGAAAAGCAAGTCAAAAATAGCAGGGTTAAAATTGAAATTATTGATTTCATGGTAATATTAAAAAAATCACTAAATAATTTATTTACAAATATAAATCAAAATAGCATTGGCAAATTACATATTCAGTTGAATTTGCTCTTAAAAAAGTAACGTAAAGTTTGAATAGAAATGTTTATTAAAATATCTTATTTCAACCCCTTAAAAAACTTCTTCTGGAATAAAAGGATGAGGGCAACACCAATGGTGATAGATGAATCGGCTATATTAAATACGGGACGGAAGAACAAAAACGCTTCACCCTTCCAAAAAGGGAACCATTGGGGAAAATGGCCTTCTATTAAAGGGAAGTAGAGCATGTCCACCACTCTTCCGTGCCAGAAAGGAGCATAGCCACCTTCGGCAGGCAGAAACCGGGCTACATTGAACAAGCTGTCGCTGAATAATCTGCCATAAAAGACACTGTCAATGATATTTCCAAATGCACCAGCCAGGATGAAAGCAATACTGACGATAAGCCACTGATTGGCATTCTTTTTTGAGAGGTAGTAAATATACCAACCTATGACGATACAAGCTACAATGCGCAAAACAGTCAGCATAATTTTACCCCATTCACCGCCAAACTCCATCCCGAAGGCCATACCATAATTCTCGGTAAAATGGATGATAAACCAGTTCCCAAAAACATTTATTTCTTCACCCAGTTGCATGTGAGTTTTAATCCATATTTTGACGAACTGGTCTATAAAGAGGACAGAAAAAACGACGATGAATGCCTTTTTCAAAATTCAGAAGTTGTTAAGAAAATAAAATTTATTTAGAGGGAGTTTGATTGAGTTTTGCTTCAATGCTCAAAGTAGCATGAGGCACAGAGCGCAGACGTTCTTTTGAAATAAGTTTACCTGTCTGACGGCAGATGCCATAAGTTTTATTTTCAATGCGGATAAGTGCATTTTCGAGGTCACGTATAAACTTAAGCTGACGGGCAGCCAAACGGCTGTTTTCTTCTTTTGAAAGAACTTGCGACCCTTCTTCCATTACTTTAAAACTGCGGGACGTATCGTTGGTGTCGTTTTCGTTGATTGAAGTATAAGCTTCTGTCAACAGCTCATAATCTTTGCGTGCATTTTCAAGTTTTTCTAAAATGATTTCTTTGAATTCCTTCAAATCTTCATCTGTATATCTGGTTTTTTCTTTGTTGGTATTGTCTTCCATGGTTTTTATTATTTAATTCTCTCAATAAAAATATTTGTCGTTAAGTTGTCGAGAACTTCTACGTTAATTTTATCGTCATTATTGACAGTTTCAACGATTAAAAGTTCCTGAGCTAAAATTTCGGTGCAAATATATGAAATATTATTATTAATAGCTGCATTTATTTCAACATGTTGCTCTATTTGTAATTTTATTTTGTCGGTAACTTCATAACCTTTATCTTTTCTTATGTTCTGAATTCTGTTGATGAGTTCACGGGCAATACCTTCTTCTTTTAATGCAGGGGTTAAAGTCGTATCCAGAGCAACCGTCAGACCATCCATACTTGCCACAAGCCAACCCGGCACATCTTCGGTAGAAATGATGACATCTGATATCAAAAGCTCAACATTTTCACCTTCGCAGATAAAGTTATAAAAGCCTTCCCTTTCAATTTGGTTTATATGCTCGGCGTTAAATCCCTGAACAGCAGCTGCAATCTGCTTCATAATCTTGCCGTATTTAGGCCCCAGTGTTTTAAAATTGGGTTTGATGCTTTTAACAATAAAGCCGGAGGTGTCGTTTAAATACTCAATTTCTTTAACATTTACTTCCGACAAAATGAGATTTTCTACTTTTCTGATTTGTTTTTCAAAATCATCATTCAATACAGGGATAAGAATTTTGTTCAATGGTTGACGTACCCTGAGGTTGTTTTTCTTACGGAGTGATAAAATCATTGATGAAAACTTCTGAGCCAGTTGCATGCGTTCTTCAAGTGCTTTATTAATGAGAGATTCGTCAAAACTTGGAAAATCAGCAAGATGCACCGATTCGAAAGAACATTTTTGTGTGACATCATTCAAGTCTTTGTATAATTTCTCCATAAAGAATGGAGCAATAGGTGCAGACAATCGGGCAATGGTATCGAGGCAGGTGTATAATGTCTGGTATGCTGCAATTTTATCATCCGTATAGTCGCCTTTCCAGAAACGGCGGCGACATAAGCGTACATACCAGTTGCTCAGATATTCATCAACAAAATTCTGAATCATTCTTCCTGCCTTTGTGGGTTCGTATTGGGCGTAAGCACTGTCCACTTCTTTTATAAGCGTGTTTAATTCTGATATTATCCAACGGTCTATTTCAGTGCGCTTGCTGAGCGGGATATCAGCTTCTTTGTAAGCGAAGCCATCAATATTGGCATAAAGTGTAAAAAAAGCATAGGTGTTGTAGAGGGTGCCAAAAAATTTTCTTTGTACTTCTACGATGCCATCTGAGTATTGGTCTGTGATTTCTCCGGCTTCATTTTTTACAACTGTCCAGTCGAATTTCAGATTGTCCCATGGTTGTGCATTGGTAATCATGTACCAGCGGGTGGCATCGGGACCGTATTTTTCTAGGGTAAAGAAGGGGTCAACGGCATTGCCAAGGCGTTTCGACATTTTGTTGCCGTTTTTGTCAAGCACAAGACCATTGGAAACCACATTTTTAAAAGCCACAGAATCGAACAACATCGCCCCAATAGCGTGCAAAGTAAAAAACCAACCTCTTGTCTGGTCAACACCCTCTGCTATAAAGTCGGCAGGAAAGAAACTTTTATTGTCAACCATTTCCTTGTTTTCGAAGGGATAATGGAGCTGGGCATAAGGCATGGCGCCACTGTCGAACCACACATCAATAAGGTCGGCTTCACGGTGCATGGGTTGACCATTATCAGCGACAAGGATAAAATCATCAGCATAAGGTCTGTGAATGTCTTTTAACAAAAACTCAACGACTTTAAAAGCCATTTTTTTTAAATGCAAAGCATCATTGTTTTTGCTATTACAAACAACACGTGCATTAAAATCGTCGGCTTCTTCTTTGGTAAATACAGTTTGGTATTTTTCCACAATGCTCTTCAGGTATTCAAAACTGTAAAGATTGGCTTCAACAGCTTTGAATGCTTCGTTTTTCAATTCATCAATGCTCCCGATACACTTAAAATGTTCTCTTTTTTCATCAACCCATATTGGTAATGGTGTACCCCAGTAGCGGCTGCGTGAGAGATTCCAGTCGAGCAGGTTTTCGAGCCAGTTGCCAAAGCGGCCTGAACCTGTTGACTCCGGCTTCCAGTTGATGGTTTTATTCAACGCTATCATCTTGTCTTTCAGAGCCGTTGTTTTGATAAACCACGAATCGAGCGGGTAGTATAAAATAGGCTTGTCTGTTCTCCAGCAATGAGGATATGAGTGTTCGTATTTCTCAACTTTAAAAGCTTTATTTTCATTTTTCAGCTTAATCACAATGTCAACATCTACAGAGTTGTCGGTATCTGCATTGTAATTGGCATCATATTCCACCTTCACATAGCGGCCAGCAAATTCGCCCATCTCTTCCACAAACTGACCTTTTTTATTTACTAATGTCAAAGCGCCTAATCCATATTGTTTGCCTACTCTGAAATCGTCAGCACCAAAGCTGGGAGCAGTATGCACAATACCTGTCCCATCTTCTGTTGTTACAAAATCACCTAAAACTACGCGGAAAGGGTCTCCGTCTTCGGGTTGTACATAAGGCATGAGCTGCTCGTAGCGAATATTTTCTAAATCCTTACCCTTAAAACTGCCTATAATTTTAAATGGGATGGCTTTGTCGCCTTCTTTATAGTCGTTTATTTCTAAAGCGGCACTTTTTTCAGGAAAATACTTGCCCAATAAATCTTTGGCAAGCACCACTGTGACAGGTTTAAAAGTATAAGGATTGAATGTACGTACCAGATTGTATTCAATGCCGGCGCCTACCGCAAGACCTGTGTTTGAAGGCAATGTCCATGGGGTAGTTGTCCATGCAAGTATGTAAACATCGGTATCAGCGGCTTTAAATAAAAATTCAGATTTTTCATTTCTGATTAATTTAAACTGAGCCACTGCCGAAGTGTCTTTTACATTTTTATAACAGCCGGGCTGGTTGAGTTCGTGTGTGCTTAAGCCGGTACCTGCAGCAGGTGAATAGGGTTGTATGGAGTACCCTTTGTATAAAAGTCCTTTTTCATATAATTTTTTGAGCAGAAACCACAAGGTTTCTATGTAGTTGTTTTCAAAAGTAATATAGGGGTTATTCAAGTCCACCCAGTAGCCCATCATTTTTGTAAGTTCATCCCATTCACTTTTAAATTTCATCACATCTTTACGGCACTCATTGTTATATTCTGCAATAGATATTTTTTTACCTATATCTTCTTTGGTGATGCCAAGATTTTTTTCAACACCTATTTCAACAGGCAATCCATGGGTATCCCACCCTCCTTTACGTTCAACGAGGTAACCTTTTTGGGTTTTATACCTGCAGAAAATATCTTTAATAGCACGTGCCATCACATGGTGTATGCCTGGTTTGCCATTGGCAGAAGGAGGTCCTTCATAAAAAACATAAGGGGTATGTCCTTTACGAATGGCTATGCTTTTTTCGAAAATGGTGTTAGCTTCCCAAAATTTTCTTATTTCTTTACCTGTTTCGGATAAATTCAACTGCTTGTATTCCTTGTATTTACGTTCCATTGTGTACTATTGATAGGTTTGAATTTTAAAAATGCAAAATTAATATAAATTTTAATATGTTGAACAGCTTGGAAATAGGTGTGATTAAAATGCTAATTATTATTCCCATTAAAAAAAAATATGTACGTTTGTAATATCTTTTTCAGCAATCATTAAAATAGTAATTATGAAATTCGGTGTAGTAATATTTCCAGGGTCAAATTGCGACCACGACATGATTTACGTGCTCAAAGAAATAATGCAACAGGAAGTTGTAAAGTTGTGGCACAAAGATACAGACCTGCAATCGTGCGATTTTATCATGCTCCCCGGCGGTTTTTCTTTCGGTGACTACTTAAGATCTGGCGCTATTGCCCGCTTTTCACCCATCATGGAAGAAGTGATTAAATTTGCCAACAAAGGCGGCTATTTAATGGGCGTTTGCAATGGATTTCAGATATTATGTGAGTCGGGCTTGTTGCCGGGTGCACTCCTGCACAACAACAACCAGAAATTTATATGTAAAAATGTTTTTATTAAAGCCGAAACCAACAATTCACTTGTTACAGCAACACTCCAAAAAGGCAAGCCATTGTCAATACCTGTAGCACATGGCGAAGGAAGGTACTTTGCCCCCGAAAACATTATTAATGATTTGATTTCAAACGATAATATTTTATTTAAATATTGTGATGAAAATGGACTTGAAACTGAGGATTCAAATCCCAACGGAGCATTACTCAATATTGCCGGTATTTGTAATAAAAACAGGAATGTGTTTGGCATGATGCCACACCCCGAAAGGGCAGCCGATAAGGAATTGCGCAATACCGACGGCAAAAAGATATTCGATTCTATTTTAAATCAATTAAAGTAAAATGACTGTAAGTTTAGTTACCGGTGGAGCCGGTTTTATCGGAAGCCATCTTACCAATGACCTTATTGGCATGGGGCATCATGTTATAGTTCTTGACGACCTGAGTGGTGGTTTTGAAGAAAATGTCAATCCCAAGGCTGTATTTATAAATGGTTCTGTTACTGATGAAGTATTATTGGAAAAGCTTTTTAACACCTATCAATTCGATTATGTATATCATCTGGCAGCCTATGCAGCAGAAGGCTTAAGTCATTTTATCAAACGTTTCAATTATACCAACAACCTCATTGGAAGTGTCAATCTGATTAATGAATCTGTAAAACACAAAGTGAAGTGTTTCGTTTTTACTTCATCTATTGCTGTTTATGGCGCTTGTCCGCCCCCCATGCGTGAAGACATGACACCCATGCCAGAAGACCCCTATGGTATTGCAAAGCTGGCTGTTGAGCTGGATTTAAAAGTGACACATGAAATGTTTGGTTTAAATTACATTGTTTTTCGTCCTCATAATGTATATGGTGAATATCAGAATCTGGGCGATAAGTACCGCAATGTAGTGGGCATTTTTATGAACCAGTTAATGCAAGATATACCTCTGACTATTTTTGGCGATGGCAAACAAACCCGTGCATTCAGCTATATTGGTGATGTGACACCTTATATTGCTCAAAGTGTAAACATTAAAGAAGCATACAATCAGGTATTTAATATAGGTGCTGAAAAGGATTATACTGTTAACGAATTGTGTGAAACCGTGATGAAAGTAATGGGTAAAGAAGGACTTATACGCCATGTAGCCTCTCGCAATGAGGTGGTCCATGCTTATTCCGACCATAGCAAAGCTGCAAAAATATTGGGCTTTAAACAACAATACACATTAAATGAAGGCTTGACAAAGATGGCTCAATGGGCCAAAACAGCGGGTATTAAAAAGAGCACCAAATTTAAAAATATAGAAATTACTGAAAAACTGCCACCTATTTGGCTGGAAGACTAGGGAAGTTAGAAGTACTTAAAGTAATTAAAGTGCCTAAAGTACTTAAAGTGCCTAAAGTACTTAAAGTTGAAAGACTGAGTAGCTATAAATAGTAATTGTTTTCAGATGAATAGGATGAGTTTATAAAATCAAAAAATTTTAAGAATATTTCGGCTAAAGCCAATTCTGTTACTGATTTTGAGTCCACGACCTAAAGGTCGTGGTAGAGAAAGTATCAAAAATGATTTATACTACAAATTTATATATTATCGCGACCTTAAGGTCATTAAGAAAGAGAGAAAAAAAATAGAATTTTTAAAAAAAACCAATTGACACGACCTTTAGGTCGTGGTAAAATTTAAAAAAAGGAACCCGGCTTTAGCCAAAATTAATTTTTATGCCTTACTCAAGAGTTTTAGTGCATTATATCTGGTCAACCAAAAACAGAGCTCCTATCATTAATAATGATTTGAAACCATTATTAATCCAACATATTAAAGAAAACAGTATTAAAAAACAAATTTTTATAGACACTATAAATTGTGTTTCAGATCATATTCATCTAATTGTTTCACTTGGGACAGAACAAACCATAGCGAAAATTGCAATGCTCATTAAAGGTGAGTCGTCTTTTTGGGTAAATAAACAAAAAATAATCAAACAAAAATTTGAATGGCAGGAAGAATATATAGCATTGTCTATAAACTATTCAGCAGTTGATAACGTTAGGAAATACATTGCAAATCAAGAAGTGCATCATAAAAAGAAATTATTTCCAGATGAATATGATGAATTTATAAAATTGTTTAATTTTGAAAAAGATTCGGCTAAAGCCGTTGGTATATCTGATATTGAATCCACGACCTGAAGATCGTGTCTGAGAAAGTAACAAAAAATAATTTATTCAACAAAATATATAATCACGACCTTAAGGTCGTGAAGAAAGAGAAAAAAATAGAATTTAAAAAAACAATTGACACGACCCTTAGGTCGTGGTAATAAATTAAAAAAGGAAACTGGCTTTAGCCAAAATTGCAGAATGAGTCAAAGAAAAAGAATTTTATTTATTGCCCCTCACAGGCTCGACAGGGCTCCCAGTCAGCGGTTTCGTTTTGAACAATACCTTTCATATCTTTCTGAGAATGGCTTTGAATGCACCGTTTCATCACTTGTGAGTAAGGAGGATGATTTGGTCTTTTACAGTAAAAATATGCTGTTCTTTAAATTTTTTCTGTTCCTGAAGTTTTTTTTTAGAAGGATTAAAGATGTTCTGAGGGCAAGTAAATTTGATGTGGTCTATATTCAGAGAGAAATGTTTTTTATAGGTCCTCCTTTTTTTGAATACTTGCTGAAATTGAGAGATACTAAAGTTGTTTTCGATTACGACGATTCTATATGGCTGCCCAATGTATCGGAAGCCAATAAAAACCTCAACTGGCTTAAGAGTTACAGCAAAACTTCTAAGATTATTGCTTATGCCGATTTGATTTTTGCCGGCAATAAATATTTGTCCGATTATGCCTCTCAGTTTAATAAAAATGTGAAAATAATTCCTACAACTATCGACACTAAAGAATATGTAAGAATAGAATCAGACAGGGAAACAAGCAGTATTTGTATAGGCTGGAGCGGCAGTATTACGACCATACAGCATTTCAGATTTGCAGAGCCTTTTCTTAAAATTATAAAAGAGAAATATGACGACAGGGTGCATTTTAAAGCCATTGGAGATAAAAATTACAGCAACCCTTATTTTGATGTGACAGCCCTCGACTGGAATAAAGCCGACGAACTAAGAGAGTTATCCTCTTTTGATATCGGCATCATGCCATTGCCCGATGATATGTGGGCTAAGGGCAAGTGTGGACTGAAAGGGTTGCAGTATATGGCACTTGAAATTCCTACTATTATGTCACCTGTAGGTGTCAATGAAGAAATCATACAGGATGGGGTGAATGGTTTTCTGGCTACAGATGTGAACGAGTGGGTCGAAAAAATCTCTTTACTGATAGAGTCTGAAGAACTGCGAAGGGAAATGGGCAAAAATGCCAGGCAGACTGTTGTTGATAAGTATTCTTTTGAGGCGTTGAAAAATGTTTATCTGGATGTTTTTAAGAAGATGTCTGATAATAAATCTACTCTTTAACAATCTTTTCATAAAAAGACTTTTCGTCAGCTTTCAGCTTTATAATGTAAACCCCTCCTGCAAAAGAACCCATATCAATTTCTGTCTTTAACCCAAAAATTGACAGGTTTTTAATCAATTGTCCCTGTATATTGTAGAATTCAACTTTGACATCACCGTATAAATCAGGGTTTTCAATGGTAAGATTATCAAAAACGGGATTTGGATAAATTAAAAATGGATTTAAAGCAGTTTCATTAGTACCAGAAATATTTCTCCGCCAGATTCCTGATGATTGAGTGGCAATATAAAGATAATTGCCAAATTTACAAATGTCAACCATTTTGCCATAATAATTTCCTGATATATCTGTCCATGTTTTTGCAGTATCAGGAGAGAAAAATATTTTTCCGTCTTCAGTACCAATATAAATATCCTGTTCATCTAATATTTCAATATCTGAAATTTTAGCTTCACCAAATGTGGTATCATGAAACCATGTAAGGCCTTTGTCGTTAGACCTATAAAAAAAATTATATCCGGACATGCCGACACCGAAACCCAGAGTATCAATCATTTTAATTTTAGAAAAACAGTTTGAAAGTACAGAATGAAATGTTAAACCCAAGTCATCTGATCTCCAAATGTTTGTTGTTCCATAAGGTGGAATATTAATAGAACATAAATTCCCTGCAATGATAATACTATCTTTAATATCCAATGCAAGTACATGACAATCTGGCCCATTGCTTAACTTCTGCCATGCCATTCCACAATCTTCTGAATAATAAATTCCCCATGATGTTGCGGCATAAATTTTTTCTTTGTAAATTTTGAACTGGTAAAAAACGCAGTTTGCTCCAACAGGTAAGCCCGTTGCATTATGTATCCATGTAACTCCATAATTATCTGAGAAATAGATTTCTTGGGTTGTCCCAACAATTATTCTTTTACCAACTGAAATTATATCATTTATTGTTTGGGTGTTAGGTAAATTTGCTATTTCATGATTCATATTAGTCCAACACATACCTTCATTTGATAAATAAACAGTATGAAGATCTGCGCCTGCAAGCAATTTATGATTACACTCAGTAAGACAACTTATTTTCTTTACGGGTAGTTTTTTATCAAAATTTCTCCATGTCAATCCCATATCAAGAGAATTAAAAGCGCCAAATTCAGACCCAATCATCAAGCCCCTGTCACTTGTTTGTAAAAACAGATTAGTGGACAAATCCGGCAACTGTTTTATAAAATTTATTGGTGAAAAACTATTACTATAATCTTCAGTTATAAATATTCCATCATTAAAAGTTCCAATTATTACTTTTTTATTTGAAACATAAATATCACTTGTCCATGAACCTGAAGGAATAAATGATGTGTTAAGCTGGTTCCAAGTAATGCCACCATCATTCGATTCACTAATTAAACTATTTTCAACAAAATATAATTTATCTGAAAAAGCACGAAGCTTAGAAACAAATGACACATAATTTAATACAGTTGCTGAAAATGTCCAATTTAATCCCCAATCATCAGAATAGCAAATACTTTCATTTCCTAAAGCATCTCTTCCTGCAACAATAATTCTATTTTTAAATATTACTATACTCGCTACTGAACCTAATATATTATTCAAATTACCCGAAACTTCAGAAAAGGAACAACCTGAATCAGTAGACATATAAAGTTTGCATGCATTGTTAGCTATTAAAACAATATTATCTTTACAATACAGATTACTGTTATTGCTAAAACCTGAGCCAATATATACTTCTGTCCAATTTTCCCCATCATCAGTTGACTTATAGATACCGTTATTTTGGCTTGGAATACAAATAAAAGAATTCCCTGATTCAATTTTTTGAAAAAATGGTGATGCAATTATAAATGGTAAAAGTTCCCAACTATTTGACTTATATTTACACCGATAAATTTCACCCGATTCAGTTCTGGCAAAAATTGATTTTGTTTTGCTACTTTGTGTTAACCCTCTAATTGGAATACCCAAAGGACCATTTGTAAGTTCCCATTGGGCTATTACAAATTCACTTAGAAAAGAACAAAATATAATAATTAAGAAGATTTTTCTTGTTAATTTCAAAATAATAATTCTTTTATTTTGTAAATGTACAAAACAAAAATATCAATTCAATTTTGTTTTATTAAAATTATTGGCTTTCTAAATATAATGTATCAGGACAAAAATCAACGCCATTAGACCATTGAATACTTCCCAAGAAAGGCTTTACAGAATTAAATATGCTTAAGTCTTTTAATTCTGTAAAAATACCAATACTAAGATATGGTTTTACATCAAAAGTTTTAATTTCACCACTACTAAATGTTATTAATAGCTTGTAATCATTATTTGGTTGAACATTTGTAACTCTTGGATTCATAGCAAATTATTTTAAAGGGTCTATTTTAAAAATTGTTTCTCCTTTTATAGCTAAATCCCAGTTTGCCAGTAACTCATCTTTATGAATTTCAACCCAAGCCTGAACAAGTTTCATTTTGTTTATTTTTTAAGGTGCCATCAAGTAACTCACCGTCTAAAATAGAAATAACAGCTTCTTCATCTTGGTATTTCACATGTATATGAGGGAAATTGTGTTTTTTATTATCCAAATAATACATAGAAATTATAATTCCATAAAACATTGATATTATTGCCATTGTAAAAATATTACTTAACGAGTTAATAATTACAAATTTAATAAAAATTTAGGATATTATATGTTTTTTATTTGATTGAATATTTCAAAATTTTTATATTCCTTATTTAACCCCCAAAATACCCCTTTCACAGATTTATACTTTTTACTCAAAAGAGGCATTTTTATTTTTGTCTAAATTATGAAAAACTATGGAAACTTTTTTTGTAAAAAAAGTTTTTATATAAAATGAATTTGTAATTTTGCGGAAAATCTAATAAAATAAATTAGAAGAATTACTTAAAAAAATATCGGAAATTTACATTCAGAAAGGTATTAAAAGTGTTACCATGGATGACTTGGCACATGAACTTGGTGTGTCGAAAAAAACACTTTACGTACATTTTAGAGATAAAGAAGAAGTGGTTGATTCTGTGTTTTTATATTTGATTCGAGACCACAGGTGCAATATTGAGCAGCTCGAAATCTTAAGCAATAATGCCATCGACAAGTTGCTTGAAGTCAGCAAATTTTTAAACTCTCATATTAAGAAGCTGCATCCATCAATCAATTACGATTTAATGAAGTATTATCCTAAAACATGGGCTAAGCTCATCTCTTACAAAAATGACCATATCTATAACAAGATAAAAGCAAATATTGTAAAGGGAATAGAAGAAGGATTATACAGAAGCGATTTTAATATTGAAATCATTGCCCGTCTGTACGCACGGTTTATGGAATTGCCCTTAGATAATGAAGTTACTTTGAACAATGAAATAACCATAGATGACATTTTTAAAAACCTCTTTATCTATCACATCAGAGGTATAGCCAGTCAAAAAGGAATAGAATATTTAGAAAGTAAAATTTGAAAAACAAAATGGAAAAAGTCAATAAAATGAGACGACTCTTGTTAACATTACTATTTTTCGCGGCATTCATGCGTGTTGGATGGTCGCAAAATGCTTCTGAAAGCCCCATGGCATTCAGTTTAAAACAGGCACAGGATTATGCTTTGCAAAACAGTCCGAGTGTAAAAAACGCAAAAATCGATATTGAAATTGCCAAAAAGAAAATATGGGAAACCACTGCCATCGGTTTGCCACAAGTAACATCAAAGCTTTCCTATTCATATATGATTACCATGTCGAGTATACTTGAACAATTGAACTCCTTTTCGAGTATAGGGACAAATTTTGGGGAAATTTACGGCATGTTGGCTTCACTGGGTGTAAAAACGGGCGATATGTACGTGTTGCATAAATTAGACAGCATTCAAAAAGCCAGTGCAGGTGCCAGCTCAGAAACTCCGGCTACTCTTGATGACATGCGATGGGGCTTGACGTATGACATTACAGCCACACAGCTTATATTCAGCGGTGCTTATCTGGTAGGCTTGCAAACCACAAAAGTATTTAAGCAAATGTCGGAAATTGGCGTCGAAAAGTCTGAAAACGATGTCAATGAGCAGGTTTCTAATGCGTATTTTTTGGTTCTGATAGCACAGGAAAACAGAGATATTCTCGACAGCTCCTATGCCAATACCGCTAAAATATTGGAATACATCAAAAGCATGAACAAAGAGGGTTTTGTTGAAGAAACAGATGTTGACCAGTTGCAGATTACCCTGAGCACACTTAAAAACACCCTTGACATGATTACCAGACAGGTTGAAGTGGCAAAAAACCTTCTGAAATTTCAAATGGGCTTGGCTCTTGAAAACAATATTACACTTACCGACGATCTGAACTCACTAATTAGCGCTGCTGATTTTGTGGGATTGGGCGCCAGTGAATTTAAGGTAGAAAACAATACCGATTACTTAATGATGTCCACTCAAGAAAAACTGGCCGGATTAAATGTAAAATTGCAAAAATCGACCTTCCTGCCCGATATGGCTGTTTTCTTTCAACATCAGGAAAATTTCAACGATAAAACCATTTCATTTACCCCCCCCAATCTTATAGGAGTTGGCGTAACCATTCCGCTTTTCAGCAGTGGCATGAGACTCGCAAAAGTGTCGCAGGCGCAATTAAGTCTTGAAAAATCGAAAAATGTAAAAGAACAGGTTGCCAATGGCTTAAAGGTGTCTTTCAGCGATACTAAATCATCATTTTTATCAGCTTACAATAAATATCTGGTACTAAAGCAGAATGTGTCATTAGCAAACAAGATATACAACAAGAGCTTAATTAAATATAAGGAAGGAATCATTGGAAGCCTCGAACTATCAACGGCACAAAACCAATATTTGCAGGCTCAGTCTTCATATTATGCCTCTATTATTGAGCTTACATCAACAAAATCGAAACTTGAAAAACTTATAAAGTAAGGCATAGGGGCACTTCGACTGCGCTCAGTGACCTAAGAAGGTAAGGGGTATAGGGGAATAGGGTATAGAGGAAATAAGGTATGGGAGAATAAGGTATAAGGGGAATAAGGTATAGGGGGGATAAGGTATAGGGGATGACAGTAATAAATAATAAACAAAAGATAAATAAGCAAATAAAACAAAAAATGAAATATATGAAAAAAATATTTTTAATTACAATCGTTAGTGTATTGGTTTATTCGTGCAATCTTGATAACAAAGCCAAACTTGAAAAATTAAAAAACCAACATGATGAGATTGCAGAACAAATAAAATCACTTGAGAAGATAGTAGCAAAAGAAGAAGGTAAGAGTATTGAAAAAGTGGCCAATGTTTCAGTTGCAGATGTTGCAAAAACTGAGTTTAATCATTATCTTGAAGTACAGGGGAAAATTGACGGAGAAGAAAATGTGGCTGTCAGTCCTAAAATGATGGGTGTTGTAACTGCAATTTTCGTTTCCGAAGGACAAAGTGTTAAAAAAGGACAGGCCTTGGCTCAATTGGATGATGCTATTTACAGGCAATCATTGGCCTCGCTCGACTCAACAAGGGTTTTTGTAAACAATATATATATCAAACAAAAAAACCTGTGGGATCAGAATATAGGATCTGAGTTACAGTATCTTACTGCAAAAAATAATTTGGAAAGCATTGATAACAACATCAAATCTATAAAGGAACAGTTAAAAATGCTCACTATCACCTCTCCTATTGATGGCACCATTGAGGAGCTGCCTATTAAAGTGGGGCAATCGCTGACACCCGGTTTGTCGATGGCATTCCGTGTTGTTAACCTTTCAAAGGTAAAAGTTCTTGCTGAAGTTGCTGAAGCCTATTCTTCAAAAATAAAAACCGGTACACAGGTCAATGTATTTTTCCCTGATTTGGAAAAGGAGATTACATCCAGAATATCTTTTTCAAGTAAGTATATCAATCCGATAAACAGAACCTTTACTTGTGAAGTCCGCTTAGACAACAACGATGAATCGTATCGTGCCAACATGATTGCTGTGATGAAAATAAATGATTATCATACCGATTCTACCATCACAGTTCCTGTAAATCTTATTCAGAAAATTGGAGAAGACAACTATGTTTTTATTGCTGAGAAAAATAAAGACAAATATGTGGCAAAAAAAGTTAAAGTAACAACAGGTCAGTCTTACAACGGCTATACTGAAATAATTGAAGGACTTAAAGCAGGAGATAAAATGATAAGTGCAGGATTTCAGAATATTGAAGAAGGCCAGATTTTAAAATTTTAGTCAAATACTTTATAATTTTTATTCAACATTTAAAAAACGAATATAATGAAAGGCAAAATAAAAGAGTTCATGCCGACCAGTTGGAGTATTGACAATAAAACCAGTATTTATGTGCTGGTGTTAATAATTTCAATTTTCGGAATCATTAGCTATATTAATATACCCAAAGAACAATTTCCTGAAATTGTTATTCCCAAAATAATTATTTCTACTGTCTATCCCGGCACTTCGCCCACCGATATAGAAAACCTCATCACACGACCATTAGAAAAAAACTTAAAGTCAATAAATGGTGTTAAAAAAATCAATAGTAATTCTGTTCAGGATTATTCAATGATAGTTGTAGAGTTCGGTACAGATATGGAAATTGCAGATGCCAAACAAAAAGTAAAGGATGCTGTTGATAAAACCAAAAAGGATTTGCCCAGCGATTTGAGCAAATATGGTGACCCTGTTGTAATGGATATTGACCTGTCGCAAATGCCTATAATGAATATAAATATTTCGGGCGACATCGAATTATCGAAGTTAAAAGAATATGCAGATATTATTCAAGACAAAATCGAAGCACTGAAAGAAATTACAAGAGTGGATATTATAGGTGCGCTCGACAGAGAAATAAAAATTGATGTGGATATGTATAAAATGCAGGCTGCAAGTGTTTCTTTGAGAGACATTGAAAACGCCATCGCCTACGAAAATATGACTATATCAGGGGGTTCTATAGATATGGCAGGCATGAAAAGGGCTGTACGTGTAGTAGGAGAATTTGAAAATGTAGAAACCATCAAAAACATTATTCTTAAATCGTCGAGTGGTGCTACTTTATATCTTAAAGACATTGCTGATGTAAAAGACGACTTCAAAGAAAGAGAAAGTTTTGCACGCCTCAACAATAAGAATGTATTAACCCTTAATGTTATAAAGAAAAGTGGCGAAAACCTCATCGAAGCATCTGATAAAATAAAACTTATACTCGAAGAACTTAAAACTGACAAATTTCCTTCAAATCTTCAGATTGCCCTCACTGGCGAACAGGCTAAGTTTACTGAACGCACACTCAATGAATTAAACAACACCATAATTATTGGATTTATCCTTGTTACTATCATTCTAATGTTTTTCATGGGATTTACCAATGCTTTTTTTGTGGCTTTATCTGTGCCATTATCAATGGGCATAGCCTATATTGTACTGCCCCAGATAGATTTTACAATGAATATGCTGGTGATGTTTTCCTTTATTTTTGCATTGGGAATAGTGGTGGATGATGCCATTGTTGTTATAGAAAACACTCATAGAATATTTAAACTGAATAAAGGCAGGCTGGGTATTGAAAAGTCGGCAAAACTTGCTGCCGGAGAAGTTTTTGTGCCTATCTTATCGGGTACTTTAACCACACTTGCCCCCTTCTTTCCGTTAGCCTTCTGGCCCGGAGTAGTGGGTAAATTTATGTATTTTATCCCTGTCACTCTTATTCTGACTTTATTTGCTTCACTCTTTGTAGCTTATATCATCAATCCTGTGTTTGCTGTTCAGTTTATGACACACGATGAAGAAGATGAAAATGCCTCAGTCAACAAAAAGAAAATCTTTAAGGTTTCAGGTATAATAGCTGTTATTGCTTTGTTTTTTTATATTACAGGTTTATTCGGGATAGGTAATTTTGTTGTGCTGATGATGTTGCTTTATCTTTTCCACAGTTTTATTGGAGCGAAAGCAATATTGCGTTTTCAGCAACGAACCATCCCAAGCTTTATGAGAGGTTATGAAAAATTGCTTACACGCTGTCTTAAAGGACACAGACCCTATTATTTGCTTTGGGGCACTTTTGGATTGTTGATTTTAAGCTTTATTATTACGGGTATTGCAAAACCTAAAGTTGTTTTTTTTCCGGGAAATCAGCCCAATTATATTAATACATTTATCAGGATGCCTATAGGCACCAGTCTTCAAACCACCGATTCAATTGCCAAAGAAGTTGAAAACAGAATTTATGGTGTTATCGGAAAAGAAAATCCCATTGTCGAATCTGTTATCACAAATGTGGCTTTGGGCGCCTCTGACCCTATGGAAATGGACAACAGCGTGTATTCTCACAAAGCAAAAGTAACGGTTAATTTTGTTGAATTTGCCAAAAGAAAGAGATTTAACACCACAGACTATCTTGATTCAATCAGAAATGTTGTAAAAGATATTCCCGGGGCTAATATTACTGTAGAAGCCAACAGAAACGGCCCTCCTACAGGCAAGCCTATTAATATAGAAATTCTTGGTGAAAATGTCGATTCTCTTTTTGTTACATCGCGCAGATTAACCAGATATCTTGATACCCTGGGTATTAAAGGCATTGAAGAACTTAAATCAGATTTTGAAGACAGCAAACCTGAGCTTATTATTGATATTAACAGGGAGAGAGCTAACAGAGAAGGCATTTCAACTGCTGTGGTGGGTATGGAGTTAAGAACAGCCATATTCGGGAAGGAAATTTCTAAATTCAGAGATGGTGAAGACCAATATCCGATTCAGCTGAGATATGCTCCCGAACAGCGCAAAAGTATAGATGCATTGCTGAACTTAAAAATAACTTACAGAGACATGAACACAGGAATGTTGCGTCAAATACCACTATCTTCTGTTGCTAAAATTACTTATGTAAACAGCTATGGTGGTATTAAGCGTAAAAATCTTAAACGAATTGTCACACTTGGTTCTAATGTTCTTTCTGATTATACAGCTAACGAAGTGGTTGCCAGTATAAACAAAGCGGTTAAAACGTTCCCTACACCTGAAGGTGTTGAGATTAAACTCACCGGAGAACAAGAAGACCAAAAAGAATCAATGAACTTTTTAAGCATCGCTATGATTCTCTCATTGAGTCTTATTTTCTTTATTTTAATCACACAGTTTAACTCCACAAGTAAGCCCTTGATTATACTTGTAGAAGTATTATTCAGCATAGCAGGGGTTTTACTGGGTTATATCATTTTTGGCATGAGCATTTCCATTATTATGACTGGCATGGGTATCATTGCGCTGGCAGGCATAGTGGTAAGAAATGGCATTTTGTTGGTAGAATTTACTGATGTTTTAAAAGCCCGCGGATTGAAAACACGTGACGCTATTATTCAGGCAGGGAAAACACGTATTACACCTGTTATACTCACTGCTACTGCAACCATGATTGGTTTAGTACCTCTGGCTATTGGTTTCAACATTAATTTTGTGACCATGTTTACTGAGCTTAATCCGCAAATTCATTTTGGAGGAGAAAATGTTCAATTTTTTGGCAAGCTCGCATGGACCATTATTTTCGGGTTAAGTTTTGCCACATTCCTGACACTTATTCTTGTACCAGCCATGTATTATATTGCTTATGTGGCCAAGGTAAGAGTAAAGCGTAATAAAACAAATAGGGCTGTCAGAAAACATATTCCCTATGTAAAACCTATTGTTGAACCTAGTGATGAAGAAATAGAAGGTTAGGTTTAGATCGATTAATTTGATTAAAAAAAATGTAAAATACAAGTTAATCCCAACTAATCACCCGCAGGAAATTGTATTATATAATAGGTCCAATAGGCTTTGATGGTTTTTTGAATCACAACTCTGATATTATCATCACCATTGTAGAAATTTCCATCTTTTTCAGTGCTTTTTTGGAAAATGATCCAATGTTCAGTTAAAGAATCTCCGCAAATAGCTTTAAAAACAGGGTACTTGATAGTTGAATCTGGTCTGAATTCAAAATTTGGTATGACAACATCCTCATTGGTATAGTAAGACTCTGGTGTAAGCTTGTCAATAAGTTTAAGTGTTGGTTTTTCAGAGGCAGGCAAATATTTGTTTAACAGATGCTTTGTTGCCGGATAGAAATAAGTTGTAGAAACAGAATCAGGGTCTGAGCATGCATTACCACTCAGGGCACTTCCCCTGTTGCGGCAACAGGAATCCTGCAACAATTCTATATTTCGTAGTATCATATTGTTTATCTGTTCAAAATCAGCAATATGAGAAATCGAAATATCCTTTATTATATTTCTTTTTTCAATATTGCAATCAGTATTGCAAGCGTAAAGGAAGGTAATTAGCAGAAAAAAAACACTATTAATGACATTCCTCATTTTTCTCAGGATTTTAATTTAATTTACTTTTTTTCGGGCACTAAAAATTCTTCTCCGGTGCTTTCTATAAGTGTTTTTTTCCAACTGTCGGGATAACCCGGAAATGCAGGTGAAGGAGGGAACCCGTAATCATTGTAAATGAACTTGCCATCTTTTTCATTTTTCACATTGCCATCCATATATTTTACTAAAAGAAAATTGCCCAAATCTTTCCAGTAGTTCGTTACATACTCTGCAATGATGTTATTATATTCTGTAATATAAGCCTTGCCTTTATTTTCATTATATTGATAGATGGCTAAAGCTTTCTCATCAATAGATGATAAATCATTAAAAAACTTGTTTTCAAGTACAGACTGATGTTGTCTTATATCAACCATTACCCTGTCGTAAAAGAGATAAGCAAAATGAGCCACCCTGTTAAAAATCCAAAATGCAGCATCGTCGGAGTATTTAAGCAAATCGCCATTGCCTTCGGCATAAGGATGAGGAACTTTGGTAATACCACAATAAAAAGGAAGATACACACAAGAACCGGCATCATCCACGCCAAACCAAAACACACCGCCAATAGGATTAGGAAGCCATTTGCGCATCTGGGCAATAAATGAAAAAGCGGTTTGCTGGGTCACAGTGGTTCTTTCATTAAAGTACTCTTTGTCATTGTATTTCCAGGTGAGTGGGCGCCAGCGGTAAGGCAAGCCGAAAGGTCCTGCCCCTGCATCTTTACTCATATCCAGAGTTGTGCCCTGCAGATAATTTCTTTTAAAAGCCATTAAATCCTGTGGTGTCAGCTTTCTGTTGGGTTTGATATAAAGCGGCATTCTTGTTTTTAAATCTTTACCTGTTGCACAATCCCAATACAGACCCATGCTGTCATTCACAGCATTAAACATGGCCCACACTCTTAATTCACAAAAGCGGGCACCTTCAAAGTCAATAGGCGCATAGGCTTCACAAAAACTGAAATCTTTGTCTTCGCCTGCAAAATAACCTTTAGCTTTGGCAAAAGAGATGACATCTTCGGCATATACTGTTTCTACTTCAGGTTTAAAAATCTGGTCTAAGTTTTTACTGCTGATAGATGTTGTGCCATTTTCAAGTTGAAATTGTCCTATGCGGGAGTGATTGGCATGAGCCGACACATAACCGTCGGGAATGCGTATAGCCACCCACACGCCCCCTTTGTTCTTATTCTTATTTTTTTGGTTCAACTGATCATATACCATTTCATTGCCTTTACCAACAAGTTCCATTATCCAAACCTCATTGGGGTCGCCAATAGAAAAGGATTCGCCACTACTGGCATAGCCATATTCAGCTAAGAGTTCGGCCATTATCACAATAGCTTCTCTGGCTGATTTGCTTCTTTGCAGAGCCACAAACATCAAACTGCCGTAGTCAACAATGCCGGTTGAGTCAGAAAGTTCAGAGCGCCCACCAAATGTGGTTTCACCAATACTCACCTGAAATTCATTCATAAATCCCACCACCTGATAGGTTTCTCTTGCTTGTTTTATCTGTCCCAATGGTTTTGCTGTACCCCTGTCGTATAAGGTAAGCATCGTCCCTTCGGGCCACTTGGCTGCCGGTTTAAAGTATAATTCGCCATAGCGCACATGCGAGTCGGCCGCATAACTTATCATGGTTGAACCATCTTTAGAAGCACCTTTTGTGATGAGGTAATTGGTGCATGAAAAGGCTTCGGTAGCTGTTATTAATGCGACCGAAAAGAGAAAACACTTAATTAAGTTAATCATAATTTATTTTTAATATGTTTATTTTATTTTGTTTATTATTATTTTTCCAAACTCATTTTTCTCATCCCCTGAAAGCTTAAAGATATAAATGCCATTATCCAGATCAGATGTATTCAATGTTATTCTATCGGTTCGGATATTATTAATCAAAAGCAAACTTTTCCCTGTAACATCATATAAGTTGAGTGTGTATTCTGCATTTTCAGGATTTGCAAATTCTATATTTAATATATCCTTTGCCGGAATGGGAAAAACCTTTATTTCCTTATTGTTTTCAGTATTATTTATATGGCCGGTAACTTCATATCCGTTAAAAAAAATCTGGTCAATAAGCCAACCTTCCTTATTGTTGTTTATTGAATCACTTTTAAAGTTAAAACGTATTATCAAAGAATCCTGAAAAACATCTTTTACAGCAGCTATCCAGAACCAATAAATCTGGGCGTATTGCCAACCATCTGACCGACCACTGAATGCAGGTAAATTGCCCGTAATAGTATCTGAATTAGAATAAAAATTTGTAGTGTTCATTGCTATAATATGCGTATCATTTATAATGTTTTCCCATGTGTTTCCTCCATCATAAGAAATCTCAATAAATCCGCCATCTCTCATTGTATCTGTATCGTATTTATGCCTGAAACCTAAAATACCTTCACCATATAAAGGCCAATAATATTGAAAAGTGTCTTTTATAATTATATCAAAGTAAGAATAATTATTAACAGTATAAAAGCCCGTGTCGGTAAATATGGCATTAGGAGCTGTATAAGCACTATTAAAATATGTTTTGGCAGGTGTACCTACATGCCAGATACCTCCAATCTGAGATGTATCAATTCTCAAACCGGGACCGTGTGATGTTTCAAAAGTAATGGTATCCGTAAATATTAAAGGTCCATAGGGTTGACCTGATGCTAACGAATAGACAATAATCTGAATAAGTAATAAAAGTGTAGTTTTTTTCAAGGTTTTGTTAAAATTTCATTTGCAATATTAAATCAAATTTCGTTGATAAAATTTTTGTAGTTTAATATCAGATTGTTTTCATTTTTCCATTCTTTATCACCATCGTATATGACCATTTTTTTAATTTTTACGCTACCAAGTTGGTCTTCAAGTTTATCAATGCTCTTAGTAAAGTTTGTATGATACGTTTGTGCAGATTTTATTTCAGCCAGAGTAAAATTATTGCCAGATTTAATTACCAAATCAACTTCATTTTGATGGTTGTCCCTATAATAAAAAACGTTGCTATTCATGCCTTTGTTGAAACGGTATTTCATATATTCACAAACAACCATATTTTCAAATAATGCTCCCCTTAATGGATGATGTGTGATATGTGAAACTTCTTCAATACCAAGTAAATATGAAGCAAACCCAACATCATTAAAGTATAATTTGTGAGATTTTAAAACCCTTTTATTGATGTTTTCAAAATAGGGTGGTAAAAGAAAAATAAGGTATGAAGCTTCTAAAGCAGAAATCCATGTTTTTACTGTTTTTGCTGAAACACCGGTTTCATTTGCCAAATGCTCGTAATTAAGAATTTGCCCTACACGACCTGCACACAATCGAATAAAACGTTGAAACAGATGTAAATCTTTAAGATTTATTAACTGCCTTACATCACGTTCTACATAAGTCTGATAATAATAATCATAGGTTTTTGTCGGATTACGGTTTTCTGAATATATAGAAGGATAAGCTCCTCTGTAAATAAGTTCGTCTGTTGCAAACTTCTGTTTATATGCTTCTATTTCATGAAAAGAAAATGGTAATAACTTAAATATGGCTGCTCTTCCTGCAAGGCTTTGACTTATATTTTCCATCATTAAAAAGTTATTACTTCCTGTAAGTAAAAACATACCATTTTGCTGTTGAGCGTCAACAATTTCTTGTAAATATGACGACAATTCAGGAACACGTTGAAATTCATCTATAATGGCTCCATTTTTTATAATTGAACTTAAAAAAAACCGCGGATCTCCTTTAACTAACTCACGTGTATCCGGACTTTCAAGATTGTAGTAGGGTTTATTAGAAATGAACCTTGAAAGTGTTGTTTTTCCCGTTTGTCTTGGACCTGTAATGACTACTATAGGATATTTTTCAAGAGCCTCTTTAATTTCTGGTATTATATCTCTTAGAATTATCATCTTTTTAATATTTTGTACATATCAGTACTTCAATTCCGTTTTTGTACAAAAATAATGTTTTATTTATAAAACAACCCTAAATATTTAAAAAATATTACATCTTTTCTATCAATTTTATTATTTCCTTTATGCTTTCTGACTGCAATACTTTACTATCTTTTTCATATAATCCACTGAGCCAATTGAGCAACATTAAAGCTATTTCAGTATCCGTAAACGAAGTATATGTCAGCTTTGTATCAATATCAATTTTAAAATTTTTTCGTAACGCTTCTTCAGGATAAGGTTCTAATAAATAATTGTCAATAAAAAACAAAAAATCATTGTCGAGGAAGCTGATATTATAGGGAGATTTGTTTTCAAACCCAAGCATTATATTACCATTAATTTTTAAAGGAACTACAGGAATCTGAAGAGCTCTTGTAAGGGAAAGATAAAAAATATTCAGAAACAAATTGTTAGTTTCTTTATTTGCCAAAACATCATTTATCATGAAATGCTTTATAGTGGTAGATTCGTAGAGAATGGCTTTAAATTTATAAACATCGAATATTGCAGATTTTAAAATCTTCACCACATCCAAAGCTGAAATTTCGGGTGAAAAAGCAGTCCAAACTTCTTTTAGCAACTTGTCAAAACGGCTTTTAAGAGATTTGTAATCCAAGTTGGGATATTCGATACCGGAAATAATAGCCAATAAGTCAAACAGTTTACGTTCAGGATCTTTCAGCCACAACAAAAGTGTTGATTCCCAAAACCGAAAGTTGTTGTGAATGACAATATTTTTAAGCCTGTTGGCAATAATGGGATTTTCAATGTCTATGAGAATCTGTCTGAGTATAACATTTTCATCTTCGTTGAGCAACAAAAGCTCATGCTCTACATTTTTTAAAATTTCAGCATTGTCTTCATCAAGGAAACTGACCAGCAATTCAATTTTTTGGATCTTATTTAAATCTTTTACCGGCATTTTAAAATTGCAAATTGTAAAATTTTTAATTGTCAACTTTCAATTTTTCATTGTTTACTGCTGTTAAGTCCTATAACTTTAGGCACTTTAGCTCACTTTAGGCACTCCACACTTCCTTATGCAGTTAACCTATCCAGCACCTTTTCAATTATCATATCCACCGTTTTCTTATAATCTTTGCTGTATTCTTTTCTGATGCGGTTGGCTATGATAGCACAAACAGTAACGGCATTGTGTCCGAGCAATTTAGAAAGGCCATAAAGGGCCGAAGTTTCCATTTCAAAATTGGTAACACGCAAACCTTTATAAGAAAATGTTTCAAGACTTCCGTTCAAATCGGGTAATGCAGTAGGCAGGCGCAATATACGTCCCTGAGGACCAAAGAAGCCTGGAGCTGTGGCAGTGATACCTACAAAAAAATCGCCACCTATCATATTTTGCAAGGATTCTGAATTTTTTACACAATAGGGATAAGGCAATTTGGGCAGCCATCCTGCATGTTTCATGAATGCTTCAGAAATATCATCATTAAATACACCCGTATCTACTTTGTAATAATCCATCAACCCATCGAATCCCAGGCCATGAGAAGACATCACAGCCGAATCAACAGGTATATCGGGTTGCAATGCGCCTGACGTGCCAAGACGCACAATGTTTAATGCAGTGTGCTTTTCTTTGATGGTGCGTTTTTCGAGGTCTATATTTACAAGGGCATCCAGTTCATTAATGACAATGTCAATATTGTCGGTACCTATACCTGTAGCCAATACAGTGACTCTTTTGCCTTTGTAAGTGCCTGTATGTGTGATAAACTCTCTGTTCTGAATTTTACATTCAATTTTGTCGAAATGTTTCGAAATACGTTCAACCCTGCCGGGGTCTCCCACAACAATAATATCGTTCGAAATGTTTTCGGGACGTAATTTTATATGATAGACACTGCCATCGGGGTTAAGTATCAATTCGGATTCGCCTATTCTTTCCATAATTCTGAATATTTAATTTTAAATTTATGTTTTGCTTTTTTTATTTTACAAACCTACAGGAAATAATTTAAATATGCAACAATTAATTATTATCTTATTGTATATGAATATTTTATAAAAATATTAGAAAGCCAAAAAGACAAGCATTATTAAAAATAACAGATGTTTTCAAAAACTAAAATATTTTTTTATTTTCTTCTAATAAAAATATTTATCACATGCAATCGTTTTGTACTTTTGTCTAACAATTTGGATTTTTATGAAAGAGTTTTACAACAGTCTTTTAGTTCCTACCGATTTTTCCGAACAATCGTTGGTTGCCTTAGAACAGTCCTACAATCTGGCATATCTCAATCATATAAACATCACCTTATTGCATGTCATTCCCGAAAACTCGGGGGTGTCTTTTCTGCCATTCTTTTCTAAAGTCCAATCGAGCCTGATGACCAAGCAATATAAGGAAGAGTGCATGGAGAAGTTGAACAAGATTATTGAAAAATCGGCAAAAAAGACCAAGGTTGTCATCAAACCCCTGCTCGAAACTGGAAAGGTTTATGAAAAAATAATTGAAGTTTCAGAAAGTATCTTATCCAAATATATTGTCATAGGTGTTAACAGCCAGCCATTAAATTCAAAGAAGAAATCATTTTTAGGTTCTAATACTTTGCGTGTGCTCAGGGAAGCCAAATGTCCCGTTATTACAATTAAAGGAAAAGAATTTAGAAATGGGTGCAGCAGAATTGTGCTTCCTTTGGATTTAACCAAAGAAACAAAAAGAAAAGTTGAAAAAGCCATTGAACTTGCAAAATATTATGATGCTTCAATAAAAGTTTTTTCGGCTTTGCTTACCGCCGAACCTTCAATTTTAAACCGACTTAATGACCAGATTCAACAAGTGCGTAATTCAATTTTTGAAAGAAGTGTGGCCTGTACAGCCGAAATCAGAAGCGGTATAAAAGGAAAGGACTCTTTCGCCAGTTTAATTCTCAACTATGCCCATGAAGTTGATGCCGACCTGATAATGATTATGACACAACAGGAAAATGACTGGGCCGAGTTTTTTGTAGGCTCAACTGCACAGGCTATTATCAGTCAGTCAACCGTACCTGTCATGTCTCTATCTCCCCAAAATATGTCCGACTTTTAGTTTTTTAACAATTTAAATCAATTACCATGAAACGTAAGGCTTTTATAGCAGCAACACTGATAGGTGTTATTGCTGTTGTTGTTTTTGCTTTGACAAAACTTGTTTCTACCATGAATGATGATGCCTACTTTAAGATTAATCCTGCTTTCAGGCATTATATAAGCGGCTTTACGTCGGGTGTGGTTTCTACAGAGTCAAAAATAGTTGTTAAACTGAATTTTGATTTTGCCAATGATACCATGATAGGTAAGGCAACAAATATGGAGTTGTTTGATTTTAATCCTTCTCTCAAAGGAGAAACTTTCTGGACTGATAAGCAAACGGTAGAATTCAGGCCTGCCCAAAAGATGCCACACGATCAGATTTACAAAATTGATTTTGATTTAGGCAAGCTGCTGACTGTTCCTGACAGCTTAAAAATTTTTAAATTTCACATTCAAACTATGAAACAAGCCATGAGTGTCGAAATTTTAAATGTTAAACCTTACGATGCCGAACAAGGCAGCAATTATAAGTATGTAAAGATAATGGGAACTGTAAATACAGCCGATTTTGCTGTTCCTGAAAAAGTTGAAATGACTATTTCAAATGATAAAAACCTGAAAATTAACTGGACACACGATGTCAACACCAAAACCCATCAGTTTTTTATCGACAGTGTGGAAAGAACTCAAAGCCCCCAACAGGTCATTATTAACTTCAATGGGAAAGGGATTGAAGCCACACAAAAAGGAGAATTAAAAGTCGAAATTCCTGCTTACAATGACTTTAAATTAACCAGAGCCAAAGCTTATCAATTTCCCGATCAGCATATCGTTTTGCAGTTCTCAGACCCACTTGACGATAAGCAAAATGCCGAAGGTCTGATAAGAATGACTTCTACTTTTAAATTACTGATTGAAGACAATGAAATTAAAATATTCCCCAATCAACCTCTTAAAGGAGAAACTAACATTATAATCGAAAAGTCAATTACCAACTCCCATGGCAAGACGCTTCCCCAGAACATATCAAAAATTGTCACATTTGAAGAAATAAAACCCGACGTACGACTTACTGGCAAAGGCGTGATAGTGCCTTCCACCGATGGTTTGATTTTCCCATTTGAGGCCGTCAACCTTAAAGCCGTCAATGTCAGAATTACTAAGGTTTTTGAAGATAATGTCCTCCAGTTTTTGCAGGTTAATGAGATTGATGGCAACAGAGAAATGAAACGCGTGGGCCGTCAGATTTTTAATAAAACCATTGACCTCAATGGCGAAGGCATTGTTGATTTCAGCACATGGAACAGCTTCTCATTAAATCTCGAAGAATTGGTTAAGACTGAGCCGGGGGCCATCTATCAGGTACGCATTTCATTTACAAAAGAGATGTCAACTTACCCTTGCACCGGCGAGTCCAATGAAAGCGCATTGACAAATTTCAGTAAAACTGATCAGGAAAACCCAGGTGATGATGAATTTGACGGTTATTATTACGATTATTATGACGATTATGAATATGATTATTACGATTACGACTGGAGCGATAGAGATGACCCCTGCAAGCCTTCCTATTATTACAACAAGGGTGTAAGCCGTAATTTTATAGCCAGCGATCTGGGTATTATTGCCAAAAAAGGCAATGATGAAAATATTCACGTTTTTGTCAACGACTTGCGCACCACCGAACCCATGTCGAATGTTAAAATTGAGCTGTACAATTTCCAGCAACAGCTGTTGACAAGTTCTACCACCAACAGCGATGGCATTGCTGTTCTGACAACACCCAAGACACCGGCTTTTCTTATTGCCAAATCCGACAAGCAAAGGGGGTACCTCAAGCTGAACCCAAACACAGCGCTCTCTTTAAGCATGTTCGACATTTCCGGCAATTCAACCGACAAAGACATCAAAGGTTTTATATATGGCGAACGAGGTGTGTGGCGACCGGGCGATTCTTTGTTCCTTACTTTTATTCTCGAAGACAAAACCAAACAATTGCCCATGAGTCATCCGGTGGCTTTTACACTCACCAACCCCAACGGACAGATAACATACAGAGTTGTTAAAACTCAAGGTTTGAATGGTTTCTACAACTTCAATTGTGCCACATCTCCCGATGCACCTACCGGCAACTGGAACGCTACTGTGGAAGTGGGAGGCACTTCTTTCAGCAAAACCATAAAAATTGAAACCATCATGCCTAACAGGCTGAAAATATTGCTCGATTTTGGTGGCGAAAATCTGTATGCTTATCAGCAAAATCCCATTTCACTTAAATCAACATGGCTCCACGGGGCAGTAGCTTCGAACCTGAAAGCTGATGTCAATGTGACTTTTCAAAAAATGACCACTGAATTTAAAAACTTCAAGGGGTACGTTTTTGATGATAATTCAAAAGCTTTTTATTCTGAAGAGATAGAAATATTTAATGGTAAACTAAATGAGAATGGCGAAGCCAACATTAAGACTGATTTTAATTTAAAAAATTCAGCCCCGGGTGTTTTACAGGCTAATTTTCAGGTAAGGATTTTTGAAAATGGTGGTGCGTTCAGCATCGACAGGGTAAGCATTCCTTATTATCCCTTTAAAACCTATGTGGGTATAAAAGTTCCTGAAGGAAAGGGCTATAGCAAAATGCTCTGTACTGACAAAACACACAAAATAAATATAGTTAACACCGATGCCTATGGCAATCTGGTAAAAGGCGGCACAGTGCTGGCCGAGCTCTACAAGATTGATTGGAACTGGTGGTGGGACAATTCGGGCGAAAATGGCGCCAGTTACATTAACTCTTATTACATGACTCCTGTTAATACTGAAGAAATAGAACTTCCTGCCGGTAAAGGAAGCTTTAACCTGAGAATAGATGCACCCGAATGGGGCAGATATTATGTGAGAATTACTGACAATGAAAGCGGACACTCTACCGGAGATTTTGTTTATATCGACTATCCCGAGTGGGAAGGCAGAAACCGCATGAGAGAAACCAGTGCTGCCACCATGCTGACATTAACTTCCGACAAAGCTTTCTATAACACAGGAGATAAAATTGAAATAACATTCCCGTCGAGCGAAGGTGGCCGGGCGTTGGTAAGCATAGAAAAAGGCTCTAAGGTGCTTAAAACATACTGGGTTAAAACCAAAAGTGGCAATACCTCATTTACATTCGAAGCCACCAAGGATATGGCCCCTAATGTGTTTGCCAATGTAACATTTATACAACCTCATGCTCAGGTTCTTAACGACCTGCCTATCAGACTTTATGGCGTTATTCCAATTAATGTTGAAGATAAGAATACCATACTAAAACCCGTCATTAAAATGCCGGAAGTTCTGAAACCCGAACAAAACTCAACAATAACAATCAGCGAAGAAAACAAAAAAGCCATGACCTATACACTGGCCATTGTTGATGAAGGGTTACTCGACCTCACACGCTTCAAAACACCCAATCCGTGGAAATACTTCTATGCAAAAGAAGCGCTGGGCATAAAAACATGGGACTTATATGATTATATCGCCGGTTCTTATGCCGGTAAACTCAGCCGACTGCTCAATATCGGGGGTGATGACGAACTGGCTTCTCCGGCAGATGTAGCTAAAGCCAACAGGTTTAAACCAATGGTTATTTTTATGGGACCTTTTAATCTCGAAAAAGGACAGGTGAAAAAGCATGTTCTCAAAATACCTAATTACATTGGCTCCGTAAGGGTTATGGTGGTTGCCGGACAGGATGCCGCCTATGGTTGTGCTGAAAAAACTGTCGCTGTGCGCAATCCTTTGATGATACTTGGTACCCTGCCACGGGTATTAGGACCTAATGAAACCGTAGAATTGCCTGTAAGTGTCTTTGCTATGGAAAAGTTTGTGAAGAATGTCAATGTTGAAGTAAAAACCAATAATATGTTCAAAATTGAAGGTGAATCCAGAAAATCATTGACTTTTGATAAAACAGGCGACAAAATGCTGACCTTCAATTTGAAAGCATCATCTGCCATAGGCATTGGACGTGTGAAAATTTTGGCCACATCGGGCAACCTCAAAGCAGCCTACGATATTGAATTAGACATCCGAAACCCCAATCCTAAAGTGGTCGATGTGTTTGACTTTATGGTGGAACCGGGCAAATCAATAAAGAAGAATTTCAAAACCAATGGCATAAGTGGCACCAATAAGGGCACACTTGAAATTTCATCTATTCCGCCATTGAATCTCGACAAGCGTTTGAAATATTTAATTCAATATCCGCATGGATGTATAGAGCAAACCACATCTGCAGCTTTCCCGCAGTTATTTATCGAGAATCTGGTTGAATTAAAACCTGAAGAAAAAGACAAAATACAGCTTAATGTCAATGCAGCTATTAAAAAGATTGCTTCTTTGCAATTGTCCAATGGCGGTCTGACCTACTGGGCAGGCAGCAATTATACCGACGATTGGGCCACCAATTATGCAGGACATTTTATGATTGAGGCTTCTAACAAGGGATACACTATGCCGGCCAAGTTTATTGATAAACTTATAAAATATCAGAAAACCATGGCCAATAACTGGATTCCCAACACACGTTATTACAATTCTGACCTGATCCAATCGTACAGGTTGTACACCCTGGCCCTTGCAAAAGCACCTGAAATGGGCGCCATGAACAGATTGAAAGAGCAAAAAGACCTTTCGATAGCTTCTAAATGGCGGTTGGCAGCAGCTTATCAGTTGGCAGGCCAGAACAAGACAGCTTTAAAAATAATAAACAATCTTACCACACAGATTGCTCCTTACAGAGAGTTGTATTATACTTATGGAAGCGATGTCAGAGACAGGGCCATGATTCTTGAAACCTTAACCCTTATGAAGCAGAAAATTAAAGCAGCCGACCTTGTCAGAAGTCTTTCTGCATCTGTTGCTTCTGATGAGTGGATGAGCACACAAACCACTGCATACTGCCTGCTGGCCTTGAGTCAGTACTACAAAGCCATGGGCTCCAATGCTGAAATGAGTTATACCTATAAAACCAAAAATATTAATGGCAACTATACGGGCAAGTCTTTTGTTAAACAAGCTGATATGGTACTTAAAGGCAAACCGACAGACGACGTAGCCGAAATTAAAAACAATGGCAAAGCCATGATTTTTGGACGTATAATTCTCGAAGGTGTTCCTGAACCGGGGCAAGAAAAAGCTTCCGAAAACAACCTGCGCATTAAAGTCAACTATGTTGACCTGCAAGGAAGAAAAATAACAGTTGATAAGGTAGAACAAGGCACTGATTTCATTGCTGAGGTGTCGGTGACAAATCCTGGGCTCAGAGGTGAATACAAACAATTAGCGCTAAGTCATATCATCCCTCCGGGATGGGAAATACACAACACCCGCATGGATTTAGGCCAATCAACATTAAAAATGGCTGCCTATGACTACATGGATATCAGAGACGACAGGATATATCTGTACTTTAACATAAGACCTGCTGAGACAAAAATGTTCCAGTTCATGTTCAACGCCAGCTATATTGGCAGATACTACTTGCCTTCTGTGTATGCCGAAGCCATGTACGATGCCACTATCAATGCCAAGGTGCCGGGCAGATGGGTTGAAGTTGTGCAGAGTAAATAATCTCACAAGTATTTTAAATTAATAGCCATCTTGCTTTTGAGGGATGGCTATTTTTCTTTTTTCAGCTTTGCAACACCCTGCTCGGCGAAGCATCCGCTTCATCGTCTTTATTTTTATAGCATCTGCTATGAAACTTGCGTGTTTTATTAATTTTATAAAAGCAGCAAATGCTGCAGGAATAATTGGACGAAGCAAATGCTTCGCCCTTCAACCCTTCATTTTTTATACTATAATTTTGCAACACCGCTCGGCGAAGCATCCGCTTCGTCGTTTTTATTTTTATAGCATTTGCTATGAAACTTGCGTGTTTTATTAATTTTATAAAAGCAGCAAATGCTGCAGGAATAATTTGGACGAAGCAAATGCTT
>Ga0172368_10000886_pt1 | contig 41905 bp, 32 predicted proteins | sample Lak11m_FD_114540 | JGI IMG/M metagenome (GOLD analysis project Ga0172368, IMG submission 114540) | Freshwater microbial communities from Kabuno Bay, South-Kivu, Congo - kab_022012_11m | ecosystem: Environmental > Aquatic > Freshwater > Lake | place: Democratic Republic of the Congo: South-Kivu... | reverse complement strand
TTAATATCGAGAATAACTCTGCGAGTTATTTCCCGATATTAACAGCATTACATCTACAAATAATATCATTAATTTCAATTAAGAAAAGTAATTTCGTGGTCTAAAGAATGGGGAGTAGTAAAAAGTTGAATATTTCATTTTCTTAATTTTATTGGGCATAACATACTTATCTATACGGAAAAACCGTATCAATACATACTCCTATAGATGCAATAGTACGGTTCTCTGTGCTTCTATTTCGGTCACTATTTATATCTTTTTTATCCATCATTTTTGCTCCTTCAAATTTATTATATTTTTCTAATTACATATCTTCAAATGGAGATTTTATTCGCTGAATATTTTAATTGGTAACAAGGGTGTAAATTTCTGTTGTCTTGGAAATCTTGTGTCCTAATATTTCCTGGATATATCTCAGATCAGTTCCATTTTCAAGCAGATGCGTTGCAAAACTATGCCGAAGCCAATGTAATGATGCTGGCTTCCTGATACCGGTTTTTCTTAATGCTGATTTAAAAACTTCCTGTAAACTGGTCTCAGTGTAACGCTCTCCTTTCAACTGCCCTTCAAATAACCAATTCTCCGGCCGGCAGGTTATGTAATATTCCCGAAGGATAACCACCATCCTCTCCAGCAGCGGCGCTACCCGGTCCTTCTTCCCTTTCGCCTGCCTGATGATTAGCAGTCCCCTCTTCGAATCTACATCTGCAGGCTTCAGGTTCAGAAGTTCACTCCTTCGTAAACCGCAGGCATAAATAAGTGAAAGCCGGTCATCTTTGGTTTCTTCTTTTTTCTTTAATGCGGAATAATCGAGCCAGGCAATGTCTTTAAACTGTTCGAGTAGCTTTTTTTCTCCATCCGGTTCATCCGGTAAATGCCAGCATTTCATGGTTCTGCTCCAGGCAGCCTGTGTGCGGATTGTCCCCCCTTGATGGGGGTGCCGAAGGCAGGGGGCGTTCCTGACAAGGCTGATCAGCTCCTTTTCATACCCAAAAATGAGCTTTATCCTTCGCTCTCCTTTATGAACCGCAGGTTTGATAGTAATGGTTTGCATCCTTGTTTTGAGGAGATAAAAGTAGGAAAATCATTCATACGGATAGATTTTGTTAACTGGTTAATTTTTCATTTACTGATTTTAGTTGTATTTTTGCAGCAGTTTCAGAAATTGTTCTTTGGTATTAAATTCTTCAGGTTTAAGTGAGGACAAAATTAGTTGTTAGGTTAATTGGTTGATTAGGTTAATTGGGTTATTTGGATTAATAGTTAGGGGTATAAATTCAGAACTCAGAACCCGGCACCAAACTCAGAACTCTGAACTTTGAACCTGAAACATTAAACCTGAAACCCAATTCGGGGCTGACCGGATTTGACAGCAAGGACAGTGGGATTGTAAGCATGCCGGGCATTGACGATGTGGCTCGTTAAAAACTATCTTCAAACAATAATTGGCGATACTAATTACGCTCTCGCTGCCTGATCGAATCAAGTAGATCATGGCTTCATCCCGACACAAGGTGACGGGACGGGACATCCCGCAGGCGGATTCGCCTGATTCCAACCTGACCTACGGGGTGCACGCAATTTCAGGCTGGTTCTGTAAGAGCCTTGATTACAGGATAAGATTAAAAGGATAAGACGTTGATTTGGGTGTCTGCTCCCGGGCAACGTTCGAAAATCAACAACTGAATAAACATGTAGAAAGCACTTTTGCTGCTTGTTTGGACGAGGGTTCGACTCCCTCCAGCTCCACAAACGAAAATTATAAAGTCTTGTAAATTAAATTAATACAAGACTTTTTTTATTATTTGCTGACATAAATATTTATTTCAATTTAAAACTGAGGTTTACCTAAAGGATTAATTTATTTTTTCCATTGTAAAACAATGTCTGTTGAGTATTTACCTATATGAAAATCTGAAATATTCTCAATACGCATTGAATCCTCAACCTGTTCTTTACTGTCGTGCCTAAAATTTATTATTATCTCCTCTACAATTGTACCATCATTTAGCTTTAATGTATAGACCTTAACACTTCCTTTACTATCAGATATTGAATATACTTTATATTCTTCTTTGATAGTTTCGGGCAGGTGCATGTGATGCCATACTTCTAATGAATCTAATATTGAATTTACTTTATAAATATTTTTTCCTAATATTGCTTTCACAATATCATTATCAGTAGTTTGAGACACACCATTAAAACAGATTAATGATAATAAGAACACAATTGTGTAAGTTCCATAAGTCAAAATATGCGTTTTTGTTAATGTTTTCATAATTTTATTTTTTTACATATTCTTTAAATTACTTTTTATTTCAATTCAATAAAGTTTCCTAAATTAAATTTACTTTCCGCCGCCAACTACGACCTTATAGCGATACAAACTTTCTCGTTATAATTTGTTGATCCATGTTGAATTTTAAAAGATAAACTCCTTTTGGCAAACCGGAAATATTAAACGATTTTGTGAATGGTCCGGCATCTTCATTGTTATTGTATAATGATTTGATCTTCCGGCCTTCCATGTTGTATAGTTCAATAACAATGTTTTGCGGTATATCCATTTGAACAGAAACCGAAATTTTGTCCTTGGCGGGATTTGGCTGAATCATCAAATCAAACTTACCCGCAATACAATTATCTTTCGTTCCTGATAAAAGATCAAACTTATAAATGTCAAAGCCTGCCGGGCCATCAGAAACAAATACATGTCCGGAGTTAAATGTCACATTTACAGCAAAGCAGCCGCTGCGTTTGTAATATCCTTCAATAAATGGCGCCGTGGGATTGGCTATGTTGATTACCTGCACCCCTTCATTGATATAATTTGCAACAAAGGCATAATTCTCGAAAACATCCACTGCCCATGCAGCATCGTTAAGCGGGAGATAAGCGACTTCACTGACATTTAACGGGTCGCCGACGGAAATAACGCCAAAGCCGCCTTCGCTGTTTGCCGTATATGCAAATCCATTCGAAACATGTATGTCATAACCTGTTCCTGTATAATTTTCATAACGGCTCAGGTAAACCGGTTCTACAGGGTTGGTGATATCGAACACATAAACTCCTTTGGTGTCATCTTCCTGGAAAGGGCCATAATCAATCAGGTAAAGATAATTTCCTTCCACATCAAGCGCCTGTACATAGCACCATTCCTCACCGGGAATACCTCCATTCACCCAGCCCATTTCATGTGCAGCCAATACAGGATTTTCAGGATTTGAGAAATCAACCACCCTGAAACCATCCCACCAGCAGGCTACAAAAGCATAATTATCTTTCAGGTCAAGATCATAAGTCATAACCGGAGCAAGGTAATGAGCAATATACTCAGGATTTGACGGATCGGAAATATCCATGATGTTAACCTTGTTGTTGCTTCCCATGCTTTTCAAACAAAAAACCGCTAAGTTGCCACTAACTTCCACAATGTCGCCCTGTGTTTCATCATAACCAACCTGGATGGGATGATTTTTATCACTTACATCAAATACACGAAATCCATTGCTGCCGGAATAAGCATAATTCCCTGAAACAGATACATCCCAGGTAGATGAGGGTAAAAGATAGGTACTGGCTTCAACCGGTGTTGCAGGCACGCTAACATCAAGGAATAGGCAACCTTCCTGCCCGCCTGTCGCGTAAACAGCGTCATCCTTACCCGCAATATAAGTCTGGAATCCCGGGTAGTCAGCAATATGTTGGGGCAGACTCGCATTACTCACATCAATTACATTGATTCCACCACCGGGATTGGTTGTTGAATTGGCAATATAAGCATGATCATCAAATACTACAATTCTGTATGGGAAACCTGAAATTGCAAGCTGTCCGGCTAACACAATGGGTTGTTCCTGCCACTCATAAATTTTTAGGCCATAATTTGAAGCGACAATATAGGCCAAGTATTCATCTCCAAATATTCCGGAAGTAAATGAAGGAATGAAACCATATTGGCCAACCAACGGAAGTAATGAAATATCCAAAATCTGGCATCCGGATGTTTCAAAACCTAAAAAAAGATTATCCTGTGAAATTGCAGAACTCCAGCACAATTGGTTATATGAATAGCCTCCAAAATTTACAGGATTAAATGGATCAGTAACATTAAAAACTTTTAAGCCATTAGCGACGGTAGCTAACAAACAGTAATTATATTCAAGGAAAAATTTCTCATAGATTCCGCTTCTTGGAAGTCCATCAACATTTGACCGGCTCATCCTAACAGGATGGATAATGTCGGTAACATCCCAAACTTCCAGTCCTGAAAAATATGCTGCGAGGTAAACGATGTGGTTTACAGGATCGTAACAACTTGCATCTACCAGCGCCCTGGCATGAATCTCAGAAAGTTTAACAGGGTTATAGGGATCGGTTGCATCAAAAATGATCACACCTGCTCCCGCGCCTACAAAAACCGTGTCACCCGTGTGGCTGCAGGAAACGGAAAAACTTTGACCGAATCCCCAGTTCCCGGTAAAGGACATGTTCAGAGAATCGTAATCGCTGATCTTTGGTGTAATATTTTCTACGGGTTTAGATACAGCGAACAGCTCCAAACTGCCGGCTCGGGTTATATATCGCTTTACGCGTTCATATTGATCCTGTGCTTGCAACATAAACGCAATACATAACAATGCCGATAGAATAAATGACTTTTTCATGTGAGTTTTATTTCCCGCAGATTGCGCGGATTATCGCAGAGATATTTCGCAATTAACTGCGGATTATTTGAGGATAAAATTAAGAAGTATTTTGGCAGGGTTATTAAGGAGATTGAAAAACTTTTAAGAAATTGAATGTACAGATTGATTAAGCTGGTTCAGCTGCGCTTCCCGAAGATGTTCATTTCAAAAACCTTAAGACTGCCGCGATCTTTCTCTACATCTGGTTCTGGGAGCTTTTTCCTTACCAGGTCTGAGCCTGAAGAGATAGGTTCGGCTAAGGCAGAGGCGAACGCTGATTTTTCTAAACTGCTATACTGCTTTATAAAGAAAATCCACATACCTATCAATTAAATACTGTAGGCAATGGACATTCATAATTTTACTGATAGGTTGTATTTCCCTATTATTAAATACTTCATCCAGTCTTGCTTTCAGCTTTTCATTTATTGGGCAAAGTGCCTCAAAGATGAACAATTTCTTCTCTTTGATAAAATCATCCATAGATGGATTTTTAACTGGAAATGCCATTAAGGCTTCCCATGTAAGAGATTTGGATTTTGTCAAATGAAGCTTAACCTGTTCTGCCAGATAACCTGCATCCTCAGCCGTTTTACATTCTACTTCAATTCGCTGTTTGTCCTGCGTTATGAGGTCAAACGAACACTCAAAACCATAATCGCCAAAATCGCCGGAATCCTTAAACAAAGAAGTTATTCTGTCAGTTTTTACATCCTTTATTATGATGTCTTTTGTTTTAGATTTAATAAAATAGATGCACTTCTTAAGTAATGCTTTGATTTCTTCCTTCTCAGTTGAATTAAAACTGTACAGGGTGGGATCATTTATAAGGTGAGGGTAGAACAAAAGGGTATCCTTGACAAAATTTATTTCGGCAATATTTTGATTTGACAGATAATCTGCCAGTCTGAAGATGTCTGTTTTAATTGCAGATAAATCTTTAATCACAGATTCAGGGACAAATTCGAACCCGATATCTCTCAACTGATATAATTCGGATTTAAGGCCAATATAATGATCCATTAAACCCTTTTGCTTAATGTAAGTTTGTGTAACCGGATCAAAATCATACCCTTCTTCACCGGCAGGAGTAGGTGAATATATTCCTCCTAATATCTCATGTATTTTCGATTCATCTTCATTTTCAAAATCAATTTTGCGAATCGGTACTTTTGAAAGCGGAGTGTAATAATATTCGCGCATGTCCCCTTTCATCTTCGTGTTTTTCCCGTAAAATTCATTGAGAAAATTTGAGTTTAAAAGAGCAAACAGATATTTTAAATTTTCCTTGGTTTCTGCTTTGGAAGTAATCAGTGTGATGTCCGACTGAGGATATGTTTTCAGGTTTTCATAAGCAAAAGTATTTTGCTTTGCTCTTCGGGAGGTAACTAATTTCTCACTTTCAAAAATACTTTGTTCCCTTGGCCACCAGAGATCAAACCAGCGAATACTACCTTTTACAACCTCCCTGCGGGGATCTAAAATGCCTCTATACCTTTTTAAAAATTCCAATATGTTTTTAATTTCACGTTCATCCTCGCAGATATTTACGTATAGAACAAATTGTTTCTCGCGAAAATCAACAAAACCACGATGAATATCCGAGTTTTTATAAAATGGTTTAACAAACTTTAGTTCGATCCCGCTTAAGTCAAGTTCATCGAGTTGATCTTTGTCGAAAATGAAGACCGGATCGCCGATCTTTATTCTATAATCATGCTGTTCTGAAAAAGATACTTTTTTAATATTCTGAGCAGTTACTTTATCCGAACCTGATACGATGCCCTGGTTTACATTGAATAAGTCAGTCAGAAATACAAAATTGCCTTTTAATGCAATCGCCTTATCCCGCGAATATAAATACCAGGCATTTTCGTCCAATTCACCCTGCGTAATTCCGCTATAATATACATCGGCGATGATTTCTCTCGGGTCCTTTCCCAAAGAAAAATTCTTTCTTTCAGGATCAGAGAACAATTCAAACTGTTTTGAATTGGTCAGCAAATCGATCCACCTGTCGTAATTCGTAATTACCCTGTTTTGAGAATCAATATATTTTTGATCGGAATTCACCCACTCGCTTTTAAATTCAATCAGTTTAATTTTTTGGTTTGCCCGTTCCGGTTCAAGGCTGCACTTTTCAAGAACAAAAACAATATTTTCCTGGCCCTGTGCTTCCGGGAATAGTTTGATTCCTTTGAAATCAATGATCTCGATTATTTTGGCATTTTCAAGAATATACTTTCTCAGGTTACCGGCTCCATCTGCGGTAAGCCAGTATTGAGTGGTTATAAATCCGAATTTCCCGCCTTCGGTCAGCTTACTTAATCCGAGTATGATAAAGAAATATAAATAATCACTCTTGCCCTGATAAAAATGTTTCCAATACAGATGGTTATGCAAGGGCCTGAATAATTCCTTATGCCCTTTTTCGCCTACGTAAGGCGGATTGCCGACCAAAAAATCAAAATCGTTTTTATTCGCCACAAGGTTTACAAAAACATCTTTATAGGTTGAAGTAAAACCCGATGTATCATAAGCAACCTGACCAACCTCCGGAAACTCCTCATGATTGAAAATCTTCATCAGTGAATCGGCAGTGCAAACCCTGAACGATTGTGTCTGCCGCTCCTCTTCATTTTCAATGCGCTTGACAAGCGTCAATATCTGAATAATTAAATTCAATTCCGCAAGCCGGCTTGCAAATGCCGTTAATTCCGATCCATGAAGATTGTCAACGATACTCCTCTTGGCTTCAGTTTCGCGATTAAGACCGGCATTTCGGATACGGATGGCAGCTTCAACCAGAAAACTGCCTGAACCACAGGCAGGATCAAGCAATGTTTTGGTGAAGATTTTTCCTTTTATGCTATCATAAAATCCGACTCTGTTCAGGATAAATTCCACAATGTAATGCGGGGTATAATATTGGCCTTTATCCTTGCGCTCATCCTCATTCAGGTAATGTTCATACAAATCGCCGATCAAATCAAAATTGATTTCAGCAAAATTGATTTTCGATAGTTCGAACAATACATTGATCAGCAAAGCCTCATCTTTGGCTATCTGAAAATTGTAAGGAAATTTATCTTCGAAATAGTTGAACAATTCACCAGCCTCAACACGGGCATCTCTCAGGATTTCTTTGAAGGTAAGCCCAAAAGGGGGATCCAGTTTTCTTTTGAATCCGCCATTGTAAAGATTGGTACTGATCAGGTTGTTGTCCTCAAAAATCCGGATTAGAACGAACCTTAGCAAAATTACATAGCTTATCTGCTTCACCAGTTCATCAGCGGCGATTTTATATTTGTCTTCCTCCTCTTTTAATCTGATCTCGTGAATGATTTTATCCAGTTCATACTTCAGTTGAATGTGATGATTCAAGTCTTTCAGCATGGGGTTGATCTGTTTGCCGATATTATCCTGAATTTTCCCGACCAATCCGTAAACAAGCTGTTTTAAAAACTTCTTATCCGGTGCGATTAAGTCTTCCTTTCGCCGGTTCTTAATTAATCCGACATATTCTTCGGGTTTGATCTTGCTAAACCTGAAATTATCATAGAACCATTTGAAGTTTTCAAAATCCTTTGTCCCCTCAGTCCTCTTTTCATCAATGCTTTTAATTAATTCAACCAGATTTATTGATCCCGGCTCAAGCGGTTTGATCTTTATAATATCATTTTCATTATACCGCTGAAAAAATTCGAATTTTAGCAGGTTGAACAATATTCCGTACTCAAAGCCTTTAAAAGTCTGAAGATAGCGTTCTATTTGTTTTACGGCAGACTTCTCGTCCTTGCCGGTATTAATGTCAACCCCGGTTGACTTGGCATCCAAAATAAATTTATTGGTTTCGAGGGTTCTGAAATCCGGTTTATCGCCTTCCTTGATATCCTGCTGCAGAATATTAACACCGGAGATGTAATCGAATATTTTCAGGATTTCGAGTAACACAGGAGTCACAACAATATCTTCGTCCCCTTTGTTTTCCCTTTGATAATCTCTTAGTTGGCAGTATTCAAAATACGAAACTCTCTGACCATTAACGTCCCGGAATCTGTCTTCTTCTAAAACAGATTTTATTTTTTTAATAATAGCAATGTAATCAGCCATTTGATGTCACAAACAAGTTTTTAAGCAATGCAATTCTAAAGAAAATTTACAGACAAAGCTGTTGAAGCCGGAATAAGTTTTCCAATTATTATAAACTTTGGTTCCAAACAACACCGAAGTCGCAAGGTACACTGCGCTTTTATGGTGATTTCCTGCGAACTAAAGACTCAAGATTCCTTCGATCCAGCGGAACACTCAGGGTCGGAAGTTTTTCCCTTTTTCATTTGAGTTTTTTCCTTTATCAAGCAGGAGCCTGAAGATATAGGTTCGGCTGAGGCAGAGCCTGAGCCCGGGGGAATTTCTTTAAAGAGCGGCCATATAAATACCGTAAAGTAGAGTTATTTTGAAAGATACAGGAAACATGAGGTTAATGGAAGTGTATTCAGATTTCAGGTTTTTTTTGCAGAACTTTTGGCAGATTTATTTTTCAATTAAAGTATATTCATAAAGGTAGTTTGTTCTGCTTGATTTTAGTTTTATTATAGTATTATTCAGTTCTGTTATTTTCCAGCTACCATACAGCTGGAGTGAAAGAATGTCATTTTTAACTGTCCAGGTCGAATTATTCGGATAACCTTGTATTTCACCATAAGGAACACCCCATCCACCAGAGCCAGAGCCTGGAGAGTAAATTATGTATGAAAAGTCAGGATCAACCGGATTACAAATTGCCAGTTCAGCCGAATCAGCATTCCGTGAATAAGTCCCATCGCTGTTAATATAAAATTCACCAAAATCAAGTCCGCCGGCTATTGTAGTATTTGCTGAACTTTGATTTAATTCAATACATTTAAATTCCCACCATTTATTAGTCAGGGCAGATATATTAATGCTGCTTTCATTTTCACTCTTATTGCATGACGTCAATACGATAATAATGGTTAATACTAAAAATAAATAATTTTTCATATAGACATTAATTTTGTGGTTCAACTTACAAATATATAAACTTTAATCCGAATGCAATATTTTCATGCTTTTATTAATGTCCTGCGGACAACTATTTCCAAGTTCTTTTTGATTCAAATGATATTGAAGTCCTACGGACTATAAGATTCATACCACAAAAAAGAAGAATTATTTAACACAAAAAAAAGGATTTTCCTGATCATTACCCCGCCAGCGGCTGCGCAAACCGTAATACATCTTTTGCCGCGACCTTGTTATCGCACAGTATCGCCAGCCGTTCCACAACATTCCTTAATTCCCTGATATTGCCCGTCCAGGGCATTTTCTTAAGGCCGTCTATGGCTTCTTCTTCAAATAATAAAACCGGCTTGCCATTTCTAAAACAGGTTTGTTCCATAAAATAATTAGCCAGCACAGGAATATCCTCCAGCCTTTCGCGCAATGCCGGAACATGAATGAGGATAACACTCAAACGGTGGTATAAGTCTTCACGGAACCTTTCTTTGCCGATTTCTTCTTTGAGGTTCTTGTTGGTAGCCGTGATGATTCGGACATCCACCGGTATTTCCTTCTCCCCTCCTACCCTCGTGATTTTGTTTTCCTGCAACGCCCTCAGCACCTTTGCCTGTGCCGAAAGGCTCATATCACCGATTTCGTCGAGAAACAAAGTGCCGCCATGCGCCTGTTCGAAGTCTCCCTTGCGCTGTTTTATAGCTGATGTAAAGGACCCCTTTTCATGGCCGAATAACTGGCTTTCGATGAGTTCTGAAGGTATTGCTGCACAATTCACTTCCACAAACGGAGCATGAGCTCTGTTGCTTTTTTCATGAAGCCATCTCGCCACCAATTCCTTGCCTGTTCCATTTTCACCGGTAATTAAAATTCTTGCATCCGTCGGTGCAACCCGCTCAATTAATTCTTTAATTAATGTTAGCGCCGGAGATTCACCAATCATTTCAAGGCTTGCGCCAACCTGTTTTTTTAGTTTTAAAGTTTCATTCATCAGCCGGGCTTTATCCATTGCATTCCTGATGGTGATCAACAGGCGGTTCAGATCGGGAGGCTTGGCAATGTAATCATAAGCTCCTTTTTTTATAGCATCCACTGCCGTTTCAATTGTGCCATGACCTGAGATCATTATGACCGGTGAATCGGTTAGCCTCATGGCCTGTGTAAGAACCTCCATACCATCCATTCCGGGCATTTTAATATCGCAAAGTATGACATCATAGCTGTTCTGCTTTATCATTTCGATAGCCTGCTCACCATTTTCGGCAAGGTCAACCTGGTACTTTTCACCTTCCAGTATTTCTTTGAGCGTATTGCGAATGCTCCGCTCGTCATCAATTATTAGAATATGCGCCATTTTTGCTTTGCTTAGTACGATTTACAATTGTTCAAAGATAAATATTTTATCTTTGCTTCATATTTGCAGATGAATGATCAGAGCCGAAAATATTCATAAATCATTCGGGAGTCTTGAAGTCCTGAAAGGAATTGATCTGACTATTAATAAAGGCGAAATCGTGTCGGTAGTCGGCGCTTCGGGAGCGGGCAAGTCCACCCTGCTTCATATTATCGGAACTCTTGATAATGCCGACAAAGGACACGTTTACTTTGATGACGTCGCTGTCAATAAAATGAATGATAAGAAGCTCGCAGATTTCAGGAACAGGCATATCGGTTTTGTATTTCAGTTTCATCATTTATTACCCGAATTCACTGCTCTTGAAAATGTTTGCATCCCGGCATTCATCAGCAGGATTCCAAGGAACAAAGCGGTGATGAAGGCAAAAGAACTGCTTGGTTTCCTGAACCTCAGCGAAAGACTTCATCATAAACCATCCGAACTTTCCGGTGGTGAACAGCAGCGGGTGGCTGTGGCAAGAGCGCTGATCAATGATCCGGCTGTGATTCTTGCAGATGAGCCTTCGGGTAACCTTGATTCGGCTGCCTCCGTTGAATTGCATAAATTGTTTTTCAGGTTACGGGAAGAATTCACACAAACATTCATCATCGTTACTCACAACCAGGTACTGGCTGATATGGCCGATAGAAAACTAACCATAAAAGATGGTGTGATCATGAGGAACGGGCATGAATAAGCGGAAATAATTATCCGGTATGAGCGTTAATAATCTGTTTGAAAAATTGTACAGAAAATTCAAAATCCAATATGTTACTTAAAAATTTCGCAGTCATATTTTTAATATTCATCGTTTTTAAGTTTTCGGGTAATTCGTTCGGACAATCAGAGGGAACAGCTTACCAGTCGGTGATCAGCCAGGCTGACACTTATTTTGCCGGCGGCGACCTGATCAATGCCAAAGCATCTTACCAGTACGCTTGCCGTTTGAATCCCGAAGACAGATATGCCAAAGATAAGTTGCAGGAAACCCTTGACAAACTGAGGGCTAAAATAGCAGTAGTGGATCAATATACTACTGTAATTTCTGAAGCTGATAAGCTGTTCAGGGAAAAGGATTTTGAACAGGCTAAATTGAAATATATCGAAGCCGGATATATAATGGCTGATGAATCATACCCGGACGATCAAATTGCAGAAATTGAAAGGCTGATCCATGAGCAGGAAATGAATCAAAAGATTTATGATGATGCCATTGCCAATGGTGACAAGTTTTACAAGTACAGAAAATATGAAAGGGCCAGGGACGAGTTTGTGAAGGCCAGCCAGGTTCATCCACAGGAATCATATCCGAAAGAAAAAATGGCAGAACTCGATTCACTCATTGATGCAACAAATAAAATCCGCTCAGCCTATTATGAAATCATTGCTTCCGCCGACAGGTTGTTTGGCCTTAAGTATTATGAAAATGCACGACAGGAATATCAGAAGGCCGCCGATGCCAAGCCTGACGAGGACTATCCCGCAATGAGGATAAAGGAAATTGATGAAATACTCCTAAAAAAGACTGAATTCGATCAAACCATTGCTGTGGCTGACGAATTTTATATGAATAAAAATATTGCCGAAGCTAAAGCTAAATATCAGGCAGCTATAAAAATTTATCCGGCAGAAAAGTATCCCAGGGATATGATCGGTAAAACCAATGAAACCATTCGGTCTTCAGAAAATCCCGACGAGCTTTACCCGGTTTCAATCTCAGAAGCTGATCAGTTTTTAACAGAAAAAGATTTTACCAATGCAATAATTGAATATGAAAATGCAGTTTTGATCAAACCGCATGAGAGTTATCCCAAATCAAAAATCGAAGAAATCAAGGAACTGCTCAAACGATCAGAAGCCGAAGAACTTGAGTTTAATCAATCGGTTCAGAGAGGTGAGCAATACCTTGCCAATGAGGATTTCAAAGGAGCTAAAAGTGAATTTGAAAAGGCAAGCCAGTTGAGGCCCGATGCTGCATTTCCTAAAGAAAAACTCAGGGAGATCAATGTTAAGCTAAATGAACTGGAAGCTCAGCAGGAAAGTTATGATCAGATCATTGCTATGGCCGATAAACTATTCAGTGAAGCCAAATACGAACTGGCTAAAATCGAGTATCAGAATGCACTCAAATTAAGGCCGGATGAAAAACATCCCGCCGATAGAATTCTTGAAATTGATATTCTTTTGAACAAAGGCCTGAACGTTGAGAAAGAATACGCTGAGGCCATCGCTAACGCGGATGGATTGTTCAGTCTTGAGCAGTACGAAGAAGCCAAGTTGCAATATATGAAGGCGTCGTACATCAAAATAAAGGAAGAGTATCCTAAAGAGAGGATGTTAGCCATAGATTCTATCATCATGACCCGGAATAACACGCTTGCCGAATATAACAAGAACATTGCGGCAGGCGACAGATGGGTTGAATTAAAAGATTACACATTGGCGAAAGAGAAATACAACGCAGCCCTGCTAATAATGCCGGACGAAAAATATCCTAAGGATATGCTTGTTGAAATAGAAAATCTAATTGTAGGAAATGAACTGGCTGTTCAGGAGGCGTACAATAAGTTAGTTGAAGAAGCTGATGTCCATTTCGAAAAGAAGGAATATGATCAGGCAAAGATAAAGTATCAGAATGCGCTTAAATACAAACCTGAAGAGTCTTACCCTCCTCAGCGCATTATTGTGCTGGATTCGCTGGCAAGGGAACTTGATTTGTTGCAGGACAAGTACTCGGTGATTATTGCCGAGGCCGATGTGTTGTTAAAATCGAAAAAGTACCAGGAAGCTAAAACAAAATATATCGCTGCATCCTCGATGCTGCCTGATGAAGAGTATCCTAAAGTTAAGATAGAAGAAATCAACGTTCATTTTAAAACCAGCAACCAGCAGAACCAGCAGGCTTACGATAAGGCCATTGCAGATGCCGATAAGTTTTTTGCCGCAGGCATCCTCGACCAGGCGCTTGATACATACCGAAATGCGCGGAACCTGAATTCAGAAGAAACATATCCCGATGAAATGATAGACCGGATATTAAAAAAACTGGATGAAAATGCGATCAGGGATCTTGCTCCGGCCATTGTTACAATTGAAAGCAATGGCGAAAAAAAGTTTTCCTTTGAGCCTGTTCTGGTCCCGGACCGCAAAAGCAATTTCCTCTTCATCAAAGCGACAAACAAATCAGAAAAGGAATTTAAAATTGTGCTCAGTTTCGGTAAAGGAGGAACTAAAAATGGTGGATTTATGCTGCCCGTTCCCAATCAGACGGAAGAAAAAGAATTTATCATTCCCATCGGAAAGCAATATAACTGGTTCAGCCAGGACAATGACTGGATAAGCCTTGTAACCCAGGGAGGCTCAGTGGAAATTTCAACAGTGAAGATTTCAAAAGGAGATTAAACACTAATTTTTCATTTTACATAAAAACATTATCATGAAAAAAACTGCAACTTTACTCATTACAATATTTGCTTATTGTTTCTCTATTTCCCAGGTGGCTCCCGATAAGTACTGGATTAAATTTATTGACAAAAACAACTCTCCGTATTCAATAAACAATCCGGAAGCATTTCTTTCGCAGAAAGCCATTGACAGACGAAATGCCCAGGGTATTGCTATTTTGGAAAATGATTTGCCTGTCAATATAACCTATATTCAGGGTGTGGCTGGTACCGGAGCGACTGTACTGAACGTTTCAAAATGGTATAATTCCGTTACCGTTTATACAACCAGTCAGTCAGTTATTGATGCCATTAACCTTTTACCCTATGTTTTATCGGTCGAAAAGGGAAATATCCTTGGTAAACCTGAAAAATCGGGAAAGCCATTTTTTGAAAATGAATCATATACTGAGAACCCTGAGGAAAATTTAATTATAGGCCCGGCTTCCGGCCAGAGTTATGATTATGGTATGGCATTTAACCAGATCAATATGCTGAATGGAATAGCCATGCACAATTTGGGTTATGACGGTACAGGAATGACCATTGCCATTCTGGATGCCGGTTTTTTAAATGCAAATACCATTAGCGCATTCGACAGTCTCTGGAATAACGGACAGATACTGGGAACAAAGGATTTCGTCAGCCCTCTGAACCCTGATATTTTTGGCTCACACTCGCATGGAACAAGTGTTCTCTCAACAATGGGAGCTAATTTGCCCGGCCAGATGGTCGGAACTGCACCTAAAGCCAATTACTGGCTGCTGAGATCAGAAGATGGAGCTACTGAATACCTGATCGAAGAACTCAACTGGGTTTCTGCCGCCGAATTTGCAGATAGCGCTGGAGCCGATGTGATCAACTCTTCACTCGGTTACACAACCTTCGATGATCCGGCTCAAAATCATACCTACCAGGATATGGACGGTAACACCACACCGATAACCAACGGAGCGGATATTGCTGCAAGTAAAGGAATGATCGTCGTAAACAGCGCAGGTAATTCGGGAGGGAGTTCATGGCAATACATAGGCGCTCCTGCTGACGGCGACAGTGTATTTTCGATCGGAGCGGTAACAGCAAGCGGTAATTATGCATCCTTCAGTTCCACCGGCCCCACTTTCGATGGCCGTATCAAGCCCAATGTTGTCGCCCAGGGTTCAGGAAGTACAATTATAAGTGCATATTCCGGTAATGTGACAACCGGAAGTGGAACTTCATTCTCCTCTCCCATCACCGCCGGTATGGTAGCCTGTTTATGGCAGGCGCATCAAAATAAGCGCAACACTCAGATCATGGAAGCCATTGAGCAGAGCGCATCTCTTGCCGGCAATCCGAATTATCAGCTTGGCTACGGAATACCCGATTACTTTAATGCTCACACCGCCCTATCCGCACCGGTAGCTTATAACTTTACGCTTGCTGCAAAAGTTTTTCTCGAAGGACCTTTTAATGGTTTTGATATGAATGCGGATTTGAACGGCATTTTACCTTTAAACCAACCTTATAACGTTGCACCTTTCAACTATACAGGAACTGATAGTGTTGGAGTAATCCCATTACCTGGTGTCATTGACTGGGTATTGGTTGAACTTCGCGATGCAACTTCCGCCGGTGTTGCCACTAACGGAACTGCTCTTGCAACCACGGCAGCATTTTTAAAGTCCGACGGTTCTGTTGTTGATCTGGATGGAATCAGCGATCTGCAATTCAACGTCACGGCTTCAAATAATCTTTACCTGGTTATCCGCCACAGGAATCATTTAGGCATTATTTCTTCCAATAGCCTTATCGTTATTACCGATCACAGCGCTTATGATTTTTCTACAGGAAGTAATAAGGTTTTCGGTACGACCGCAGGCTATAAGGAGCTAAGTACCGGCATTTGGGGAATGGTCGCCGGTGACGGTAATGCAGACGGAACAGTTAATGATCTTGACAGGCTTTCCGAATGGCAGATTGATGCCGGACTTCAGGGTTATATTTTCAGTGATTATAATATGGATGGACAGGTTTCGAACCAGGATAAAGACGAAAATTGGTTACCAAATATAGGGTATATTTCGCAGGTACCTTAAAACCGCTGCAGAACAACTTCAGCTTTAAATAACACTACTTCCGCTTACCAATACGACTGCTTTGGAAAATTTATCAGTCACCTGAAGGATTCTATTCAACATTTTTCTCTTTCAATGGTTTACAATTATAAGGAACGTATTGAAATTTTTGAACTTATAATTAAACATTGAGGGATTATGGAACTTAAACTTAAGAAATGTGTTCCCTGCGAGGGAGGCATCAAACCTTTAAAAGGCCAGGCTATCACAGATTATATGAATAAACTGGGTTCGGGGTGGAGTATTGTCGGGGAAAAGATGATCAGGAAGGAATTTACTTTTATAAATTTCAGGCAGGGAATGGCCTTCCTGAACAAAATCGCTGCTATTTCGGAGCAGGAAGGCCATCACCCGGATGTCTGTATCAGCTATTCCAAAGTTAGTGTCGAAATCTTTACCCATGCCATCAATGGATTATCGGAGAACGACTTTATACTTGCAGCGAAAATAGATGATGCGCTCAATGTTTGAATTACCGCATCTAAAATTATCGATCATCAACGCCGGTCTGAATTTAATATTTAAATATTTCAGAAAGACCTGATCGGTCGTACATAGCCATCAACGTAGCCCTTTGTGGCTAAAAACTGGATACCATTGTCAAAGTCCACATACCATGCGTGTGTCGCGTCATCCTCGGATGAACTCCAAAAGTCGGAGGTACCAAAACCGCCAATAATATTTCTGTTCGTGTACAAAATACTCATTTCGTCCCGTGATGGCAAAAACCAGTCACTATACCCATTCAGTTCAAGATCAATACAAATTTGAGCAGCAATACCTATTTCGCCACATGCACTTACGATAGCCAGTGTATTGGTCTGTCCCGAGCCAAGGGTTGTGGAAGTGCCACCAATATAAGTGCTGCTACAACCCCAACCTCCTGGTGCGCCACTTTGTGTGCCGGCTGCAATTAAACCATGTGTCTCTCCGCCAATATATCCGGGGTCACCGGGTTGTAAAATATAAGCAATGATACCGCCCTGGTAGCTATCGCCGATGTCAAGACCCCCGGCGGTTGTAGTAAAATTTACCTCATTTCCATAAGCTGTACCGGCACTATTGGTTGCATAAGCTCTTGCATAATAAGGAGTGCTGGCTGTTAATCCCGTAATAGAGCTTGTAAAGCTACCAGTTCCTGAGCCATCAGAAGTATGGTTACCTGTGACTACCGGATTTGGAGAAGTGCTCCAGCAAACACCACGGGATGTTACCATTGTGCCTCCCTGGTCTGTTACATTGCCTCCACTTGTAGCGGTGGTTGCTGTTATTGAAGAAACAGCATTGGTAGTAACCGTTGGATACCCCAGATTTATTTTAATAATTGAAAGATCTATATCAGTACTCGTCAGATTCGAATATGGACAATTAATAACCACATCCTTACTGTTGCTATCTTTAGAAAATCGTAATATACTTGCATCCGGGAAAACAGAAAAGAAAATTTTAAATTTACCATCAGAACCGGTGACATTCATTGTCGGATTATCTCCGTTAGTATATTCAATTCCTGCTTCACCATTGAAAACATTTTGAATAGTATATCCTGAAAGTGGCGCGCTTGTCACTTCATCTACCAAAGTACCAGTAACAGAGTAACTCCATCCGATTCTTTGTAAAGCCACCTGGAATCTTGCCGATTGGGCAGAAGTGCCATTCTGCAAAATAAAATTGGCAATATTGGTTCTTAGTTGGTTATTATCTAATGCTCCTTGCGCAATAATATCAAAAACCTGTCCATAGGTTAAACAAATTACAGGAAAATCAATTACCTGAGGTTGATTATTCATGTTATGAATGGTTGTGCCGGCTCTGACCAGTGAGTAAAGCATGGTTGCCCCAAATCCCTCAATACCCGGAAAGTCGGTCGAAGAATGAGAATGTCCTTGAAAAGTATATACCGGTTCATTTAAAGCTTGTTCCTCATAAGTTTCGATGGTTGTAGTAAAATAAGCGAATTCTTCAACAACATAATTCCTGCCGACCACTGTATTCATCCCGTGATTATCAAAGAAGCCTCCCTGGCCTTCCAGGCTTAACTGAACGGCTTGTCCCACCACCAAATTAATAAAATAGTGAGCCATTTCATGTGCAATTTCTGAGGCAGTCGGATGCGCGTTGTCGAAAACATAATATATCGTCGGGTGATAGATGGCGGCAACAGTTCCCCATGGTTTCCAATATGCTGAAAAATAGCTTTCTTTGCCATAACTATATGAAGGCAGTTTGGCTTGATATGCGTTGATTACGGCGGTTTTTAATGCAGGATTCAAGGTATTAATATAATCATCCAGAAAAGTCTCTGCCTGCAATTGTATGGCATTTGTTTTATCGCTAATTTCCGAGGATTTGGCTATTTGGGAGAACCAGAAAAGATTTGAACCTCTTTTTTTGTCGCTTTTTTTATTTTGCTTGATATCGTACGGTTGTGGCAAATAAAAATAAAATTCAGTACTGTCTTTAAGTGTTCCAATAGCCGGCATTCCTATCCATGTTTCGGTAATGGTTCCGTTAAATAAACCATCCGGGTAAGCATACATCAGCCCGAAAATCCTGTCTCCTTTAATGCATTTAATACTGGCAACAAGAATGTCGGAACTTGTGAATTCAATTTTATAACCATTTCCTTCAAATGGAGCTGCCGCACCGGTTAAAATTTTACTGACATTTACTTCAGCATTTGCTGTTGTAGTATTTAAATAGAAATCATAACCAGATATTGAATCATGCAGAGTATCTCCAGGCAAAATATTATACGTTGTTACTGGTCCGAAACTCCAATTGATTGGAATATCTTCAGGAGGAGAATCTTCCTTTTTGCAACTATTAATAAGAATAAATACCAGCCCCATTGCTAATAACGGGTAAATCCAAATTCTGCTTTTCATTTTCATGGCAATATATTTAAGGTTAATACTCACGCATTTTTGTTGTTATTATGTTGAGACTGCCTGATTTTAGTGTGTATTTAATCTTTATGAAAGCATTATTAAATGTTTAGAATTCACATTTATGAAGCAAATATATAGAAAGTTCCATATATCCAAAATTATTTTAATAGAATTTACAAAAGTTTGAGATTAACATTTAAGGAAAAGGATGTAAGCGAATAGGTGTTTAAACCCAATTGACAATGACCGCGTCAGTAAAATTAGGCGGTTGACGGTAGGTAAAAAATTAAAAAACTTTATACTGAGAACAGATATAAACCGTTTGAGAGACTTTGCATTTTGCTGAGTTGCTTTGTGTGAAAATTTTATAAGCTTTTGTGAAGTAATATTCCTTGATTGATGGACTACTACTTGAATAAAAAAGTCATATTCAAAAACAAGTCATTCATCTTTTTGAGCGGGAAACGGGATTCGAACCCGCGACCCTCAGCTTGGGAAGCTGATGCTCTACCAACTGAGCTACTCCCGCAACAGATTCTGCAAAAATATTAAAAATCCGTTCGGGCTGCAACCCGGTTTAAAATTTTCCAAATTTTAAAGCTACTCCAAAGGAAAAACCAGTCAGGTCCGGATTTATATCAACATAATCATTGCCGTTCCAGGTCTGCAGAACTACATCTGTTGTATATCTGTAGTAAGCTCCCAGGCCAATCCGGAAAAATTTGACCAGGTTCAATTCAATTTCAACTCCGGGTTCGACAACAAAATAGGCTGCAGCATCTTCCGAATAATAATTCGCTGACGGGTCGTTATAAATGCTCCATTGTTCCCTGATATTGGCAACGCCCCCGGCGCCAACAAGTACCGGAAATGAAACATGAACAGGAAGTTTTGCACCGATGACTGGTTCAATGATCAATCCGCCATAGCCGCCTGCCAGGGAATATGAGTTATTATCATTATTATTGTTCTTTTCGAACCTAAGCTCGTTGGCAAATCCATAACCTCCGATTCCAATCCCTATCCCATGATTGATCAGCCAAACCCCGCGTATTCCGGCCAGGAAGGCGTCTTTGTTGTCCACCTGTGAATAATTCAGCAATATTCCGCCATACCCTCCATGAATGATCTTGTTGTTGTTGTTTCTGTTTCCATTAAAAATGGTTCTCATTTCCTGGGTTGTTCTTGTCTTTTCTTCTTGTGATATCCCCAGTACGACTATCATTAATGACACTAATACCAAAATAGTTTTTTTCATTTTATATAATTTTTTTAGTTGTTTAAAACATAACGGACCGTAAACCCAATATCCCAAAAGTCAATCCTGAATATCTTCTCGCCGAAAAGTTCGAAATACGGTTTATAATCGAGGCTGACCTGGAATGGAACGGATTCAAAATGATATTCGATACCTAAGTTCAGATCGGCACCGACTACAGGCGACACGACCTTATGATTTGAATAATAAGAAATCCCGTCAATAATTTTTGTATCCTCAGTTGTGTATCGTTCAAAACCGGCATGTGCACCCAATCCTGAAAACATAAATAAATTGGATATCCGGCTGGTGTGGATCGGTTTATATTTTTGTATGAGTCCGGTCAACTTAAATCCGTTTCGCTGAAAACCCGGTATGATCTCAACCGCACTAAAATCATCATCTATCAGCTTGATTGATATTCCTGATATTCCGCCGCTCCTGAGTCCCGCTGATGATATTTCATGCTGAGCCGACAGGCCAAAGGCCATGAGTATGAGAACAAGTGTACCTATATATTTCATCTTAAATCCTGATTTTACAATTTGATTGACAAATTAAAATAATAATGGTCGCATTCTTAGACAAATTGAATTGGATAAAACCTTACATTCTGTAAAAAGTTCAGGAGGTATAAGGGAGCATGGTTAAAAAGGGCATCCCTGAATTCTTGTCTGTGCCTGTTACTCTTTACCCCTGAATCTCTCATTTCCCCTATTTTCTTAATTTCCCGTATTTTCATTTAATTAAAATCTATCCCGTATTCAGTATAATCTGTCTGAATAAATTCATCATGGCATATCCCTGAAGGAGATTTTTCCGGAAACAATACTGATATTCACCTTTCCCTTTTTAAGCGGGCTGTTCCCGGTAATACCCCTAGTCTGGTACTGGTCGGCCTTTTTATCAATAGTTTCCGTTTTAAGTCCTGTGTAATCCTCCGGGCTTGTGATCACCGTTGAACCTGTATGCAATATATTAACGCCGAAAGAAGCATTGGCCGGAAGTTTAAAAAGAACATCCGAATAATTGGAGTTAATTTCAATTAATCTGAACTCTGAACTGACAGCTTCCATTTTAATTTCTCCATAATCCGACTTAAGGTTCATTTCGGATGTCAAATTTTTAAAAGTCAGATATGAAAAAGATGCACTGCCTGAAATGTTTACCACATCTCCGAAATAATATTTGTCCCTCCGTGAATTTATTTCAAGTGATCCTGTTTTAGTGATATTTAGTATAGAGGATTTACTTTCAATATTAATTGCTGCAGCGCTTCCGAGTTCAAGCTCACTGTAGTTGAGATTTAGTTTTCCCGCCTCGATGTAATTTATTGATGCATTGCCAAAACTAATATTCAGATCGGATGTACCCGCCAGGTTGTTCGCCTTGAAGTCTCCGTTTGAAAGTATCACAGTTGTTTTACCGGAAAGATCGGTGGAATATATGTTTCCAAATTTATTATCGAGTTTGATGTTCAAATTTTGAGGAAGGTAAATGGAATAGTCAATCTGAACCTTGGTTCCACTGCTGAAAAAAGTATTGGCCAGGTCGGTAACCTCAGCCCAGAAAGCGCCCTGCTGATTAAGCCTCGTACGTGCAATCACATAATACCTGGAATCGGAAAACTCGAAGTCAATGTATTCAAAAATCTTATCAACCTTAGCTTCCTTACTCGCCTTAATTTGCATGCTGATGTTGATTTTAACGGAATCTTCATCCCAGATAAAAAGCTGGATGTTACCGTACTTGTTGTAAACTTCAAGAGTGGTTTCCTTATTGACGCCAAACGTTTTTGATTCGTGCCTGCTTTTCTCAAATACCTGTGAAAAAGCCATCGCAGGCAAAATGAGGCCACAAACGGACATAAATAAAATCACCTTATATTTCATCGCTGTCGTTTTTATCGTTCTCTAAATTTTTCGATTTTTTCAATTGCATCAGGATTTCTTCCAAAACTTCAAGCTTGATCCTGTAATTTTGTATCATCGCTCCTATCACTTCTTCATTATCGCTGTTGTCTTTCAGATCATTCTTCAGATCCTCAAAAACCTCGTCCAACTCAACCATATCTGTATTTAAATCATCTAAAAGTCCTTTATTATTTCCTGAAAGCATGATGATCTCATCTCTTGCAGTATTGATTTGAGAAGTGTAAAACATTTCAGCTTCCATCAGTACATTTACCTGGCCCACGTCTTCATTTTCAATCCTGATTTTATTTTCAGTAATGTTATTATCATCTTTCTGAACCATATCGTGTATCACCCAGGATGCAACAAATATCACAATAACTGCAGCCACACGCAGCGCTATTGTTTTCCAGTTCAAACGGATAGTTTTTGGAGCCGGCTTATTGATGCCATCCCAAAGTTCGGCTCCGGGTTCGTAAATATCAAATTGTTCCCGATTCTCTCTTATAAATTTCTCGAGTTTATCTTGTTTCATGGCTCATTGCTTTTAATACTTCTTTAACCTTTTGTTTCGCCCTCATATATTGAGATTTCGAATTGGATTCGCTGATCTTAAGAATCTGTGATATTTCTACATGGTCATATCCTTCCAATAAGTACAACGAAAAGATCATTTTGCTGCCGTTGGGTAAATATTCCATTGCTTTTCTCACATTTTCAACATTCAACACAGTCTCATATCCGCTATCATCATCCTGATGATGGTCGAATTGGCTCATGTCTTCAAAGAACTGCAGGTCGGCTTTCCGTCTTTTCATTTCGTTCAGGCAGTGGTTAACCACTATTCTTTTCATCCACGACCCGAAACCCGATTCATACCTGAAAGAGCCCAGTCGTGCAAAGGCATCTGCAAATGATTCCTGAAGCATGTCCTCCGCTTCTTCCCTATTGTTCATCATCCTGTATGCAATATTGAACATAGCTTTTGCGTACAGCGAATACAGCCTGTACTGAGCAGCAGAGTCGCCCGACTTGCTTTTCTCAATGATATCTTTGTGTATGTCAGGAACTACTACAGCCAAGTCTTTGTATTTTCAGGATTAATGACAAATGAATATTATGAGGGTTGCAATACATTTTTATTTTAAAGAATAAAAATATGAAAAAGGGATGATATGGAGGGGCAGTATCTCAGGTTCCATTCCCGCTTTAACGAGTATGTACCGAGGTAGGTGGGAAGACAGGGGATATAAAAAGGTCCATGGTTTTTCCCAAAGCATGCGCTAACTGACAGACAGGTTTAAAGTTTCGGATTTTGAGTGCGGTGTTCAGAGCTGAGTAATTGACCAGTAACAAGTAACCTGTGAGCAGTCGGCAAAAGGACAAAAAACTCTGAACAACGAAATCAGCAATCAGGTTCATATCCGGCTGTTTCCTAATTCTCACTGATAAAAAGTGATTTTGCCGCTGAACAAACCGGGCATTCCCAGTCATCGGGAAGATCTTCGAAGGGCGTTCCGGGCGGAATCCCGCGCTCTTCATCGCCCACAAGGGGATCATACACATAGCCGCATACGGAGCAAATATACGCCTGGCCGGGATCTTTACCGGTAACTACGGCCGGCTTTTCATGCTCTTTTTTTAATTTGTTTTTATCAATATAAGTAGGCGAGCGTTCCGGCGCCATGAGTTTCAGTTCTCTTCGGAACTGATCATAAGTAAGCGGGTCTTTTTCGGGATGCGGCATATCGCAGTCAATGACCTTACCGATAAAAAGCGTGTGTGTGCCGAGGTCAAACTTATCCACTACTTCACATTCAAAAAAGGCAATGACATGGCTCATGATGATGGGTGCGCCGGTAGCGCCGGTTTTGTATTCTATCCTTTCAAATTTTTCGTCCTCATTTCCGCTGTGATATCCAAAGAGTCCGATCAAGCCTGCATCGGTATCTTTTTCAAGAACGGAAACTGAAAATACCTTGCTTTCTTCGATGACACGGGCGCTGGCATTTTCTTTATGACAACTGATGGCTATTTGGGGTGGATCGGAAGTAACCTGGAACACCGTGTTGGCTACGAACCCGCTTAACTTTTCGCCTTTTTTGGTACTCACGAGGTAAATCCCGTACGACATTTTTAAAAATGCTGCACTATTCATAAATATCCAATTTCAATTTTTTTTCAAATCTAATGAAATACTGAAAAGATAGGTACAAATTTTTAAATTAAAGGTTCAAAAGTTGGAGAAATTAGAAATCAGATATTAAAAATTTGATATTTGCAATTGCATTGGATTGGTTTTGTTTTGGGTGAATGAGGCTGAAGTGCCTAGTTTTAAAACAACTCAAACTGATTTCAGACTTAATGCTTCAGTTTTAAAACTATGATCATTGGAAACGAAATGGAGTGGAGCGATATGTACAGATTGCTTTCCTGCACGTGCAGGATTCCTCCCTTGCAATGACGACAAATAAAGTTGCAATCCAAAATATTATTTTCCAATTCCCGTTTCCTAATCCTTGACTTATTAACATCATAATGTTATAATTTAGACTTATAGCCTCATATTTACGCGATTATAGATAGTAATTTTACCCGGTTAAGGCGGTGTGTGCCGCAAGCAGTAATATTTATCGAGTATTGAGGTATGATTAAATATCCTAAAAGCATAGTTTTCTTTTTTATTTTCTTTTTAACCACCGTTGGTCTGATTGCACAAAAAACCGCTATCTATGAAGACCCGGAGGCTGCCTATCGGTCAGGCATTGATTTGTTTGAAAAGGAGAAATATGGTGCGGCTCAAAAGGAATTTACTTATGTAATAAACCATGAGAAAAATCCTGTTTCGCAGTTAAGGGTGAATGCGGAATACTATGACGCACTCTGCGCCATGGAGCTTTTCAATGGCGATGCGGAATATAAATTCAACGGTTTTTTGGCAAACCATCCGGCAAACAGCCGCCATAACCTGATACAGTTTCACCTTGGCCAGCTTGCCTACCGCGATAAAAAATACAATACGGCACAGGATTATTTTAAGAAAGTCGAAATTTCGGAGCTTACCAAAGATCAAACCGATGAGTATTACTTTAAAATGGCGTATTGCACCTTTAAATCGGATGATATGGGTTTGGCAAAAGTGAACTTTGAAAAGTCACGAAACAGGGATTCGAAATATACTTCTCCATCCAATTATTACCTGGCACACATTGCATACACCGAGGGAGATCACGAGAAAGCATTAAAAGCATTTAAGGAACTCATGAACGACGATAATTTCAGTTCGGTGGCTCCTTTTTATATCGTTCAAATTCTTTTTGTGCAGGAAAAGTACGGTGAAGTACTGGAAATGGCGCCCGGCCTGCTTGAGAAATCAACGGAAAAACGCGGGCCGGAAATTGTTAGGGTCATCGGGGAGTCATATTACAGAACCGGCAAATTCGAAGAAGCGCTGCCGTGGCTTAAACAATATCACGATGCAAAAGGATTGAGCGTAACCCGCGAAGATAATTACTCTTATGGATACACTCTTTATAAAACCGGCAATTTTGAAAAAGCCAAAGATTATTTTCAGAAGGTGACCGGTTCACAGGATGAATTATCGCAGTTTGCATATTATTATCTGGGAGGCTCCTATGTTCAGACCGGGCAGAAACAGTTTGCAGCCGGCGCTTTCGGTTCGGCATACAAGTTGCCCTTTGACGCCGATATCAGGGAAGATGCTTTGTTCAACCAGGCACAGCTTGCTTTCGATCTTTCGTCAGATCCCTATAATGAGGCCATAAAAGCCCTGAAGGATTACCTTGTAAGCTATCCCAACTCGGGCAGGAACGACGATGCTTATAATTTCCTGTTCCGGATTTCAATGGCGACACGTAATTACAAAGATGCTTCGGACGCACTGGAGAAAATAAAAGTCAGGGGAAGCGATTACAATATCAATTACCAGAAAATTTCGTTTTACCGCGGAATTGAATTTTTCAATACGTTCGAGTATGAAGAAGCGATCAAAATGTTTAAAAAAGCCATCGGTACTGATGCAGATAAGGCAATTACAACTGAAGCTATATTCTGGACGGGTGACGCTTTTTACAGGACAGAGAATTACTGGGGGGCAAAAAAATACTATACGGATTTTCTGGCTGTTCCCGAATCAAAAAAGCTTTCGGTTTACAACATCGTCAATTATTACCTGGGCTATGTCCATTTTAAAAATGAGGATTATGAAGAAGCCATTACATCGTTTGAAACATTTGTCAGTAGTGTAAAAAACGAAAATCAGGATATGATCGCTGACGCGTACCTGAGGCTTGGCGATTCATGGTTCGTATCAAAAGGATATGGTAATGCCATTGCGTGGTATGACAAAGCCATTGGTTTAGGTAGCTTTGAGGTGGATTACGCGCTTTTTCAAAAAGCGATAGTTCTTGGGGTGCTTTCGAGAAACGATGAAAAGATACAGACATTAAAAACGATCATCAGGAAATATCCGGACTCACAGTCATTGAGCGAAGTTACATTTGAACTTGCAAACACCTATCTCATTCAGAAAGAAAATGAAAATGCGCTGATCAATTTTAAAAAGATCGTTGACGATTTTCCGGAAAGCAGGTTTTCAGTGAAGGCGCAGTTGAAGTCGGGTTTGATTTATTATAACAGTGATCAGAATGAACTTGCATTGAGTACCTTCAAAAAAGTAGCTGAAGGTTATCCGAACACTCCGGAGTCGAAGGAAGCGCTTGCCAGTATTAAGAATATTTATATTGACATGAACCGTGCTGACGATTACCTCAGTTATACAGAGGAATTACCTTATACCCAGGTCAGGGCTTCTGAGCAGGATTCGATTTTGTATATGGCCGCCGAAAACATCTACATGAAAGGAGATTATTCTTCAGCGCTTCCATCATTAGAACTATATGTCCAACGGTTTCCGGAAGGCGCTTTTAAACTTAATGCAGGATTTTACCTTGCCGAATGTCAATACCGTGAAGGGAAAAAGGAAGAAGCACTCAAAAATTATAAAATCGTTTTAGCCCAGCCCCGGTCTGAGTTTACCGAAACAGCTTTAGTTAATTCGGCGACTATATGCTACGAAGTGGGCAGCTATGACACGGCTCTCGTATATTACACAGAACTTGCCGCTACCGCCGAAAATAAAATCAAACTAACGGATGCTTACTACGGTCAAATGAAATGCAGCTATATGCTAAAGAATTATGAGGCAACACTGGTTGCTGCTGAAAAGCTTTTATCTGTCGATAAACTTGACGACAGGATGAAGCTTGAAGCCATGATTATCAGGGCGAATTCCTTTTACAGCATTGACGAATTATTGCTGGCAAAAAGTGAGTTCAGGAAAGTGAGTGAAATATCCATTAGTGAAGCCGGAGCCGAAGCAAAATATAAATGTGCTGAAATAGGATTCAAACTCAACGACCTTGACCAGGCTGAGAAGGAAGTGTTTGATCTTTCGAACCGTTTTTCAGTACACGATTATTGGGTCGCAAAGGGATTTATCCTGCTTGCGGACATCTATATAAAAAAAGGGAATGAATTCCAGGCAAAGCAAACCCTGCAAAGCATCATTGATAATTACGAAGGTGATGAATTGCGTGTGGCGGCTGCTGGCAAACTGAAAGAGATCACCGACAGGGAAACACTTAAAAAAGAGCTGTCGGACAGGCAGGATACTATTGGAGATACTGAAATTATAAATTTAGATGATGAACCAAAGAATAATTAAGATAAAATTCATATCATTTCGGATCAGATACAGCATTGCCATTCCAGTGATTGGTTTACTTTTCATTACAGGTTTTAAGACGACTGCACAGGATGTAACGGATACAGAAGAGGTAACGGTTGTGGCTCCTTACCAACCTTCGGTGGCAGATGTGGCGAGGATCAGCATTTCGCCGGAAATACCTGAGATAGGACTGGAAAAGCCAGCTTTTAATTATACAATAAAATCAAAAACCCTTGAACCGGAAGTCATTCTGGAACCTATAAAACCGGCTAAAATCCAGGGCGAATCGGTTCCTGAGCTTTATAAAAACTATATAAGAGCCGGTATAGGAAATTACTGGACGCCTTTCATTGAATTTAATGCAAATAAACTGCGTTCGAAAAAGAATGCTTTCGGGGTTCATGCTAAATACCTTTCTTCTTTTGGAGGGATAGAGGATTATGGTTTCCCCGGTAACAGTGTCAGCGTGGTTGACGGATATGGAAAAGCATTTTTTAATCAGCATACCTTTTCATCTGAAGCTCAATATCAAAGGACCGGCGTCCATTTTTACGGGTTTAAACCCGGTGAATTCCCGGATATTGACCTTGACAAAAATGACTATAAGCAAAGTTATAACCTGATAGGATTGAAAACCGGCGTCGAAAGTAATTATACGGATAAGGATAAACTGCATCACTCTATTAATTTGAAATACTATTATCTTTTCGACAAATTTGATGCGCATGAACACAATGTAAGGTTTGAAGCGGGCTTGAGTAAAAGCACTTCCTTTTTTGGTTTTTCAGAACGTGAAAAATTAGGAATTGATCTTGGCGTCAATTACTTTTATAATATGGATTCCGTCAGGGATTTTAACAGCAGCATCATAATGATCAGGCCATATTACTACCTGGGATTTGAGCAATATTATTTTAAGGTAGGACTTAACGGAGATGCGGCATCAGGATCGGATTCAAAGGTACATGTATATCCGGTAGTTCGAGCGGAAGTGCAGGTAGTGGAAGATGTTCTTATTACTTATGCCGGTATATACGGTGAACTGAATAAGAATAGCCTGCATTCGATGAGTGATGAAAATCCCTTTATCACTTCTACTGTCGATAAGAGATTCGAAAATAATAAACTTAGCCAGTACGGTGGGCTTAAAGGACATATCACTCCTTATTTCGATTATAACCTTAGTTTTGAGAACTCGACCATTGAAAACATGCCATTTTATGTTAATGATACAGTTTCTGCACTGGGTGAAGGATTGAATAACCAGTTTACAGTTGTTTACGATAAAGTCAAGTATTCAAAAGTGATTGCCGAATTCGGTTTTCACTACAAGGATAAATTCAATGGGATATTACGCGGAAAGTATAACAGCTATTTCTGCGATATTGAAGATAAGCCCTGGCACAAGCCGGCACTAGAGATTTCCTTCATGGCAATTTACAACATGCAGGATAAGATTCTTATAAAAGGAGAGTTGCTTACACGCAGCAGCATCTATGCACGAACCTTTGAAACCATCACGGCTGATGAAACCACATCAACCAACCTTGTTCCGGTGAAGCTCGACGGCTATGCGGATATCAGTCTTGGCGCGGAGTACCGCTATTCGAAGCTGCTTTCAGGATTCATCAATTTTAACAACATTCTCGGACAACGATATTTCAGATGGTACAATTACCCTACCTATCGGTTTAATCTGATGCTGGGAGTAACCTATTCATTTTAAATTTTATCAATTATCAGTACTTTGCCTAAGTAATTTTTCCAGGTGAAGCATTAGCCGGAAATAAATTTTTCCAGCACCCTTTACAAAAAATATACTGATAATGTTATTCGGTTGCTTCTGAATCCTTTGAAAGTTCAAAGTTCCAAAATTCCGGATATTTTTATGGTTACGATTTACCACGGAAGGTTAATAATTCAAAATTGAACTTTTGAACTTCGTTATAGTTATACCAATAGTAACAGTTATTGAGATATAGTTATATAAATCATTAATCAAAGGAGGTTCAAATGATAACCGTAATAATACCAACTTTAAATGAAGAGGAGCATATAGCTGAAGTCGTCAATTTTGCCAAAAGCCAGCCTAATGTATCCGAAGTAATTGTGATGGACGACAAATCGCTCGATAATACTATTTCGAAAGCACAGCAAAGCGGGGCCAAAATTATAACCAGTACGAAGCTTGGAAAAGGTGTTTCGATGAGAGAAGGAGTTCTTTTTGCAACAAATGAAATTATCGTATTCCTTGATGGAGATATAGATCCTTATCCATATTACACAATAAAGCTTCTGACTGACCCGATAGTGAGGGGAGAGGCCGAGTTTGTCAAATCATCTTTTAGCCGAAATGCCGGCAGAGTGACAGAACTTGTTGCCAAACCTTTGTTGAGTATTTTCTTTCCCGAATTGTTAAGGTTCAGCCAACCACTCAGCGGAATGATTGCTGGAAAAAAATCAATCTTTCAGCAATTGGATTTCCGTGACGATTATGGTGTTGACATTGGTATCCTGATTGATGTAAACCTCATGAATGTGAAAATTAAAGAAGTGGAAATCGGTTATATCGAAAATAAAAGTAAACCCTTGCAGGCATTGGGCAAAATGAGCAAGGAGGTAGCTCAGACAATCATTATGAAAGCCGCAATGTCGAAAAATCCGAATTATAATTTCGAAGAGTTAGGTGCTCTAAAAGAGATTCGCTCACAGATGGAACTCGCATTGAACGGACAACACAATTCATTAAGTAAACTGATTGTATTCGATATGGATAATACATTGCTTAAGGGGAGATACGTTGATGCCTGTGCCGACGCTTTCGGCTTTAAAAAGGAATTGATGAATATCCGATCTTCAGAGACTGATGTAGTACTACTTACTAAAAAAATCGCAACACTATTAAAAGACAGGGCCTTTAGTGAATTGATTGTGGTGGCAGATAGTATTCCTGTTATCGAGGGAACCAAAGAAATTGTGGCTGAGCTTAAAAACAGGGGATATATCGTTGGAATTATTTCCGATAGTTATGATTGCATCACAAGCCACATCAAAAACAAACTCGGAATAGACTTTTCACTTTCAAATGAACTTGAGTTTTCAAAAAGCATTTGTACAGGGGAGGTTAAAATTCCTTCTTTTATGGTCAATGGCCCGGATAGTTTATGCCGGCACTCACTATGCAAGACAAACTCACTGCTGAGCGTTCTTCAAAAATACAATATAAAACGTGAAAATTCAATTGTTATAGGCGACAGCCGAAACGACCTTTGCATAATTAAAGAATCAGGTATTGGCATTGCTTTTTGCTCCAATGATGAATTATTAAATCATTATGCTGACGTTATTATATCCAAACCTGATTTTACAGAGCTTCTCCAATTTGCCAAATAAAATGGATTTAATAATTTTGGGGATTCAAAAATATTATGAAACCTCACTACATCCATAAACTCATCGCACAGGGCGAACATCAGCAACTCGATTTTAAATTCGAAATAGCCGATTCACGGAAGATTGCCCGCACTTTTTCAGCATTCGCAAACACCAGTGGCGGTAAGCTTCTTATAGGAGTAAACGATGATGGAACTATTGCCGGCATTAGAACGGAAGAGGAAGAATTCATGGCTGAAACGGCTGTGAACCTGTATTGTAAACCTCTGATTGAATTTAAAAATAAAGAGTGGGTAGTTGGAGGGAAAAAAGTATTAGAGATCATTATTAAATCCGGAAATAATAAACCTTATTATGCCCAGGACATTACTGGAAAATGGATGGCTTACATCAGGATTGATGACCGGAATATTCTTGCCGGCAATGTGATTGTAAGAGCCTGGGAAAGAAAAAAACTGCCTGAAGGAACCTACCTTAATTATGGGATAAATGAAAAAATTATTCTTCAATACTTAGAGAAAAATGGGTTTATTACAATTGCCAGATTCAGCAGGATGGCATGCCTTCAAACGAGATCAGCTGAAAATATAATAGTTAATTTGCTTGCTCTTGAAATTCTCGAACCAGTTTTCGATGAGAACCAGGTCTCATTCAGGTTATCAGAAAAATTCAGCGAAAATGAAAAATAAGGATAATCCTCAATATATATTATCTTTGGCCTCCAGGTAACCAACATAAAATTTTATGAAGCTATTAAATGGTAAAACGGCTGTAATTACCGGTGCGGCAAGAGGCATCGGAAAAGCGATAGCCCTAAAGTTTGCATCGGAAGGAGCAAACATTGCTTTTTCCGATATCCGATACGACGAAAACTGCGAACTCCTCGAAACAGAAATTGCTGTTTTGGGTGTGAAAGGAAAAGGGTATGCCTCCGATGCCAGCTCCTTTACAGGCAGTGAAAAACTCATAAATGATATTGCAGTTGATTTTGGGAAAATTGACATCCTGGTGAATAATGCCGGAATAACCCGCGATAATTTACTACTCAGGATGTCGGAGGACGACTGGGATATCATCATGAAAGTTAACCTGAAATCTGCATTTAATCTTACCAAGTCGGTTCAGCGATATTTTATCAAACAACGTTCAGGTGTAATAATCAATATGAGTTCGGTTGTTGGAGTTAACGGCAACGCGGGTCAGTCCAATTATTCTGCATCAAAGGCGGGTCTGATAGGATTTACCAAGTCCATCGCACAGGAACTGGGAAGCCGGAATATCCGGTGCAATGCAATAGCCCCGGGCTTTATCATTACCGAAATGACGGCAAAACTTTCGGAAGAAGTGCGCAAGAACTGGGAGGAACAGGTTCCCTTAAAACGGGGTGGTACTCCTGAAGATGTTGCTAATGTCGCCTTGTTTCTTGCTTCAGATCTCTCGTCTTATGTCTCCGGACAGGTTATAAGTGTTTGCGGAGGTATGAGTACTTAATTATTATCCTTACCAATAATAAGTGTGGAATTACATTGTGTCCGGTGAATATAAATTCTGCTTCCATTCATAATTTCATAAGTACCGTATCGTTTAATTGTTTCTGAATTGGCTTATAAATAATTATCGTTGAACATCAATATCGTTACCGAATACCCTTTGTGGTTTATCATGCTGTGCATCCTGCCTGGTGTAGCCTATGCAATGATTTTATATTACAAGGAATCGAAAAGTGAATTTTCGAAATCGCTGAAATGGGTTATGGCTGTCTTCAGGGGCTTAACAATTGCTGTTATTGCCTTTTTACTCTTAAATCCGATGGTCAGGACTACAATCCATCATTCCGAAAAACCGATTATTGTTTTTGCTCAGGATAACTCGCAATCTGTGATCACAGGAAGTGATTCTAATTTTTACAGAAGTGAATTTCCGCAGATAATGAATTCAATGCTGGACAGGATTTCGTCATCTTTTGCAGTTGATAAATTTACTTTTGGCGAAATCCTGAATAAAGACTTTCAGATTGATTATTCTGACAAACTCACAGATATTTCAGCATTATTCCATGATATTAACAGTAAATATGCCGGACAGAACGTGGGTGCTTTCATTCTTGCCTCTGATGGTATTTACAACCGGGGGCTTAACCCGTTATATTCGACCGATAAATTTAATTTTCCAATTTATTCGGTAGCCTTAGGTGATACCAATATACAGAAAGATATCATTTTATTTAAGGTTAACTTTAACAGTATCGCATACCTTAATAATGATTTCCCTGTCGAAATATATGTGAGTGCATATAAATGTGAGAACATGTCCACAGAACTAACAATTTCAAACAGGGACTCAGTTTTATTTCGCAGGATGATTAATATAGGTTCTGATAAATATTTAGAAACACTGAATCTTCACCTGAAAGCAGATGTTCCGGGTCTGCAAAGATATACTGTGCGTCTGTCTGGAGTGGATAACGAAGTAAGTCAAACAAACAATTACCAGGATTTTTTTATTGACGTAATTGAAGACAGACAAAAAATACTTATCCTGTCTCAGTCACCTCATCCTGATATTTCGGCTTTGAAACAGGCAATTGTTACGAACAGGAATTATATTGTCGAAGAGTATATTGTTGACGAATTTAGTAAAGAAGTCTCTGGTTTTGACCTGATCATTTTACATGGTCTTCCTTCAGCATCCGCCAACATCAGTAATATTTTGGAAAAAATTGCCAGCAAACACATTCCGGTTCTTTTTATGATTAGCCAACAAACGAATCTGCCTCTTTTTAACAGGCAGAATACCGGTATCATGGTCAAAGGCGATCAAATCTTTTTTAATGAGGCCAATCCTGAGTTTAATGAAGATTTTACTTCATTTAACCTTTCCCGTTCCACACTGCAGGCTGTGGTTGATTTTCCACCCTTAGTCAGTCCTTATGGAAACAGCATTATTCAGCCATTTGCGAATATATTATTCTATCAAAGAATCGGTGAAGTTACAACGCGGGAGCCTTTGTTGATTTTTAATCAAACTGCAGAATCAAAATTTGGAATCTTTTATGGGACCGGCATCTGGAAATGGAGAATGTTCGATTACTCTAAAACCGGTAATCATAATGCATTTAATGAAATTATTAACAAAACCATTCAGTATCTTTCTGTTAAGGCAGATAAAAGCTTCTTCAGGATTTTTTGCAAAAACAACTTTACTGAGAATGAAAATATAGAATTTAACGCAGAAGTGTACAATGACAATTACGAATTGATATATACTCCTGAAGTTTCCGTTACAATTAATGATAGTCAAAACAGGAATTACTCATTTGTTTTTAATAATAGCGGTTCAGCGTACTCCCTTAGTGCAGGAAAACTGCCTGTTGATCACTATAGTTATTCCGCAAGCGCCCGGTCAGGTGAAAAAATATATACTGACAGAGGTGAATTTACAGTTACACCTTTGACAATTGAATCTGTTAACACCGTTGCAAATCATAATTTGTTATACAATCTTGCTGTAAACAGCGGGGGTCAAATGTTTTATCCGGATCAGATTAATATGTTGTACGATACAATTATTCGGAGTGATCACATCAAAACAATAATATATTCGAGTAAAAGCTATTCCGAAATTCTGAATTTTCCAGCCATTCTGGTATTGATTATAATTTTTCTTACGGCTGAATGGTTTATGAGGAAACGTGCTGGGGCTTATTAAAGTCAGAACTGGATTTTTGATTTTGTTTCCATCAAAAGATTTAAGATTTCACAAAATAAGCTACCTTTTCAAGCGAAGTGATCATATCATATTCCTCAAGGTAAATTCCTTCCCTTGCACTTAATGGTTTGGGAGTAAAATTCAGTATGCCTTTTATTCCGGCTTCGTTCAGTTTATCGGCAATTAGCGAAACAACCTCCGGTGGAGTTGTAATGATTCCTATACTTATACCTTCAGATTTGACAATTTCTACCAACTGATCGAAGTGATAGCATTTTACACCGGCGTAAGTCTTGTTGATTTTCTCAGGATTAATATCAAAAGCGGCAACAATATTTAATTTTGACCTTTTTTCCTGAAGGTAGTGAATAAAAGCCTTTCCAAGATTTCCCATCCCTATTACAGCGATTTTCTGACCTTCCTCAGTATCAATTATTTTACCAATTAAGTCAACCATCTCTTTTATATCGTACCCTTTACGTAAAGTGCCCGAATACCCGATAAGCATTATATCACGTCGTACCTGTACGGGTGTGATATGGAGTAAATTTGCGATTTCATGCGAAAAAATATGGGTTTTCCCTTTTACCAATTGATTATTCAGGCTTCTTCTGTATTGGCTTAGTCTCTCAACTGTTTTATCCGGCAAATTTTTCATAGTTAGCAATCATTTGTTATTTAATTAACAGGCAAAAATAAAAATTAAATGATTGAATGGAAATATTTACTGATAAATTTCAAATAAAATTACATTGGACTGGAATTGATTTAAGGTCGGTTGCTTTTATTCCTGATAAAAATATCGTCCGGGTAACGAACATCTACCAGAAAAAGTCCTTGTGCGGGTACTGAAGTTCCTGCGGCTGAACGATTTTTATTTTCAATAATATTCCTCAGTTCCGGCAAAGTTATTTTACTCCGCCCCGCATCCATCATTGTTCCGACTATTGCCCTTACCATATTTCTCAGAAACCGGTCAGCAGTTATTCTGAAAGTAAGAACATCGTGTGTTTGCGTCCAGTTTGCCTCAGATAATTTACAAATATTTGTTTGCGTTTTGCTGTGTAGTTTTGAAAAAGAAGTGAAGTCTGAATATTCAAACAAAATTTTTGATGCCTCATTCATTAATTGGATATCGAGTTTACCATAGTAACCATAAGTAAAATCATTGTTAAACGGATTTTTTACCCTCGAAATCCGGTATTCATAGGTTCTGGAAATTGCACTAAATCTTGCATTTGCTTCCTTTTGAACAGGTATAAGATCAAATATGACGATATCGGAAGGCAGAAATCCATTGAGTTTTTTAATAATGGAAGTTTTGTTATGAAGTATATTAAGGTTTGTCAGATCAAAATGCGCATAATAACTTTCTGCATGTACCCCTGAATCAGTTCTGCCGCATCCCAAAACATTAGTCTTATTTTGCAAAATTGTGGATAGTGCGTGGTTTATCGTTTCCTGAATACTAATACCATTTTTCTGTTCTTGCCAACCATGGTAATTTTTTCCGCTATAGGCCAGATGAATAAAATATCGCTGACTGAATTCCATTTTGCCAAATATTTTTTATCAAATTTATACAAAGAAAAAGGCAAGGTGTTTGTTTCCTTGCCTTTTAATATACGTTTAAAACGTATTTGATATTTTATTAATCGGCATCGCAGACTTCAGCTTCAGCAATAACATATATTTTTCCCCAAACTCCGCAGACCGTGTAGGTATCTGTTGTGGCTCCATTCAGATAAAGATGCTTGTATGGAAAGTGGTTAGGATCCGTTGTAAAATGCCAGTGATGAATAGGGAACGGAAGGAATCCTACAAAAAGATGCGTTTTTGAGAGCTCATAACCGTCTAGTACATTATAAGTAACAAAAACCTTATGGCATGTATTGTAAGTCACGGTTACACTTCCGACTATCAAACCATCAGTAGTAACACAATTATTGGCTTTAGCATAAATTGGCCAGGTATAAGTTCCGACATTTATTCTGCCATTCGTCCATCCCCAGTTGTCACCCTGTAACCATTGAACCTCTAAGAAGCAGGTTGCATAATCGCTTCCATACGCATAAGATGATTCACACCCTCCAAGAGGGGGTGGCCCGCAGGTTTGTTTGCAATACTCGAGGTAATATCCCTCATATTTTAAAACACTCTTTCCCCAGATAAATTTATTTTCATTGGTTACCAGGTTCTTTGTGTTAGCATAAGCTATTACAACAAAACAATCCTCTAGGGTGCTCAGGTCAATTTCAAAAGTATGATTTTGAACAAAGTCCCAGGGATAATAGTAATACGGGAAATAGGGATACCATGGTGTAAAATTTCCGGAACCATCCGGATTCATAGTTCCCGGTACATTGGAAGCAGGCCCTACGTATAGGGTTGCATTCTGAATCCACCAGTCGCCCGAAAGCTCATAAGTAATATACAGTTTGGTCTCATCGTTTCCGATGGTTACTGTCCCGGGATTAATGGTTTGCTCAAAATCAACAAGGTTGGCAACCATAGGTGTTCCACAATATGCGATCGTGTTTTTTAGTAATCCGGAACCTTCGGATTCTGGCTTTGATTTTTGAACATCATCCGCAACTTCGCTTTTCTGACATCCTAAAAAAAGTAACGGAATTGCTAAAAGCAGGAAAATTGAATTTGTAAATTGCTTTTTCATTTTAGAAAATTTAGTTATGTAAATATTAAATATCATCACATACTTCTGTATGTGCAACAACATATATTAAACCTGATAGGCCGTTAATTGTAAAAGTATCGGATGATGTACCATTTAAATTGCAGTGTTTGTAAGGAAACTGACCGGGTGCTGTCGTATATTTATTCTTTTTCTTTGGCAATATCTGAGTTCCGACATAAAGATGTGTCACATTCATAATATAACCATCCAGCATTGAATAGGTGACTGTCGCACTGGGTGGAGCATAATTTACCTGGAGATAGCCCACAAGGATACCATTGTCAATATTGCATTGACCGGCTCCGGCGTAAATAGGCCAGGTATAATTTCCTGCACCGATTTGACCGTTCGACCAACCCCAGTTATTTGAATTTACACCCGGAATATTAAGAAAGCAAGTAGCATAGGATTCACCATAGGCATAACCCGTCTCACAGCCTCCGAGTGGTGGTGGAGGAGGTGGAGGTGTGCAATTTTGTTTGCAATATTCCAAATAATAACCACTTACTTTGGACACACTTTTGCCCCAAATATATTTATGTTCACCAGTGACTAAATTTTTTGAGTAGATGTAGGCCACAACAGTAAAGCAATTGTCGAGGGTGCTTAAATCAACCTCATAAGTATGAGTCTGGGTAAAATCCCAGGGGAAAAAATCATGCCTGTAAGGAGGATTCCAGTACCAGGGTGCAAACTGCCCGCTGCCATCCGGATGAATTAAACCAGCCGAATCTGCCGGGCCGGCAAATAATACCGCATTTTGAATCCACCAGTCACCGGTCAGTTCATAGCTCACATACAATTTAGTTTCATCATTACCAATAACAGCCGTACCGGCAATGATTGTTTCTTCAAAATCAACAAGATTCGCATTGAGTGGTGTACCACAATATGTAATTGTACTTTTTAAGGACTCTGAACCTTCAGAATTTGGATTTGGGTTTGTGTTTTTAACTTCATCCGTTATTTCGCTTTTCTGACAGCCGAGAAAAAAAATCGGAGCTGCAAAAAGCAAGAAAATTGATCTTCTAATTTGCTTTTTCATTTTTAAAAATTTAGTTATTATGTATAACCATTTGTTAACTGGTTGAAAAAACTAAAAACTATAAAAAATAACCCGTTCAGTTTTTAGTAATATTCTCTATAAATAGATTATACATTTATCAAAATTTATACTATTTTATTCATGCCTCTTAAATAGCTAAATATCAATAGATAGAAAAAAACTTATCCTTTTCAATAGTGTCAAAATGGGAGAATGTATCTTATTTTTAGACCTATATCGATAAATAATTTCAGTCGTATATCCGCCGGGTATCGCCATTATTAATAGTTTTATGCCCCGGTTTTATTATATCTGAATAAACAATGACTGATGAATTGATCGTATTGTCATGGACGGCAGTTTCAATTGGGTTTTTACATACTCTTTTAGGCCCGGATCATTATGTTCCTTTTATATTTATGGCAAAAGCGCGTAAATGGTCAATGTTCAAGACTTCATGGATTACTGTAGCCTGTGGCATAGGACACGTTGGAAGTTCTGTAATTGTGGGTACTATTGGAATTGCTTTTGGAATTGCAGTAGGAAAACTGGAAGTCATAGAAGGATCCCGCGGCAATATGGCAGCCTGGGCATTTGTTATCTTCGGTCTGATATATTTTCTGTGGGGGATTCGCAGGGTTTTAGTTAACAAACCACACAAACATATTCATTTTCATGAGGACGGAACTATGCACGACCACAACCATGATCATACCAACAGCCACGATCATATCCACAGGCAAAGCATTACACCCTGGATTTTGTTTACCATTTTCGTGTTAGGGCCCTGTGAACCTTTGATTCCTATCCTGATGTATCCTGCAGCTGAACACAGCACCCCGGGATTGATCATCATCAGCGCTGTCTTCTCATTAGTCACAATCAGTACTATGCTCACGATTGTGTTATTGACGACATTCGGAATAAATTTTTTACCCCTCGGCAAGTTTGAAAAATATACCCATGCTCTTGCCGGAGCAATTATACTATTAAGCGGCCTGGGAATTATTTTTCTTGGTTTGTAACATTACAACGAAGATCACGACCAGCAATTCCTGTAACAATCCATGATAAAACAGGAAGTAACCGGATAATGCTTGTTGTTCTTTAGGAATAGATATAACTTTACACCAATAAACTGGCCCAGAAAAAAAACGATTATCAGTATGGGATATGTTATCCAGGCAAATCCGATACCACTTAAAATTCTTTCAATTATTACAAATGGGACAGGAACATGGATTGCGAGAATCCATTGCAGTGAAAACTTTTTTACATTTGCCCTCCAATAACCGAAAGGAATGTTAAATACGATGACGATTAAAGCAACAAAAATCAAATGTATATTCATTGGGTATTATAGTGTCTGAACAAAATCAGCCAACTGACATTTCATGATCGAACCGGTTTTTCACCGGACGGGCGCCTACATTAATCCCATCAATAAAAGTTTCAATGCACTCCTTAATTTCGTTATGATAGCCGCCTTCCAGTACAGCGAAAACATTAGGAAAGGCACGTCTCAGGCGGAATCCGCATTCATAAAAGCCTTTTAAGGTGATTTTTAATCCCAGCAGCTTGTCTTTGTAGTAAGCATCAAAGCCGGCAGATACTCCAACGACATCGGGCTTAAATTTATGCGCTTCGATTATTATTTTATCCAACGCTTCAAGGAATTCTTTATCACCGCTTCCGGCAATCATCGGGATGTTAATTGTAAAACCTTCTCCATTATCTATACCCCTTTCGTTTGGAAAACCTGTAAAGGGATAGGTAAAAGCCTGGTGAGTTGACGCATACAAAACTTTGTCGGAATTGTAAAAGATTGCTTGTGTTCCATCACCGTGATGTCCGTCGAAATCGAAGATAAATATTCTTTTCCCTTCATTTACAATTTTTTGTGCAGCAATGGCAATATTATTAAATAGGCAAAATCCTGCAGCTCGTTCCCGACCTGCATGATGTCCGGGAGGCCTCACAACTGCGAAGTCACCCTGGGTTGAAGCAAGCAGCGTCAATCCTACAGCAGAAACAGCAGCTTCAAAACTTGCCGCATTTAGTTGAACTTCAGCAACAATCTCCCGGTTGTGACAGGCTTTTTTTATCTTTTCTTTATATTCAACCGAATGAACCAGAGTAATGAATTCTTCTCCGTTAAAATCCACATCGGTGAAATGTTGTGGAAAATCCTTTAAACGGTAAGCCCCTTCAGCATCACTATGAACGTTGTGATCCAGGAATTTTTTATTAAAGAGTACTTTCATCTTCTTTAATTTGTTCTTTTTTTTGTAAAAATACGAATTCCTTTAATCTTCGAGAATATAGTTAAACTTTATTTTATACCGCCGGCATTCTGGTTTAAGGAAATTTATTTGAGTAATAAGGCGGCATAACTGAAACTTAACGGTACTGAAGCTTCGGTACTTTGCAAACTTGTCATGTTTGGGCTTAGTACATGACAAAAATATTTAATACTTTGAATATCAAATATATATGTTAATAACTTGGTAATAACTAATACAGAAAAAATGATATAATATACTGGCATTCAGTATCTTAGATGAAATAT